>SAMEA104315437__coassemble_241_pt1 | contig 41280 bp, 33 predicted proteins | sample SAMEA104315437__metabat2_high_PE_004 | metagenome-assembled genome bin SAMEA104315437 (sample SAMEA104315437) | gut metagenome | biome: Monkey gut; feature: monkey-associated habitat; material: faeces | place: China | collected 2013
ACTTCAATATTTAGTTGCTTTCCAAGTTGAACTAACTGATTGATTGCGGCAGGACGATAGATATCCGCTGCAACCATCAATGGACGCATGTTATTGTTTTTTCTCAAGTATTGAGCTAACTTTCCAACATGAGTTGTTTTACCACTACCTTGAAGACCAACTACCAAGACAACACTCATTCCTGATTTCTTTAAATTAATTGGTACAGCTTCTTCGCCCATTAATTTAACTAATTCTTCATATACGATTTTTACTACTTGATCACCAGGAGTTAGTGATTTGAGAACTCTTTCACCAACAGCTTTTTCTTTTACATCCGCAATAAATTGTTTAACTATTTTGTAGTTTACATCAGCTTCAAGTAAAGAAACACGTATTTCACGCATCGCTTCATCAATATCTTTTTCATTAAGTTTCCCACGTCCAGTAAGACGTCTTAACGACATTTGTATTCGTTCTGATAAACTTTCAAATGGCATTTTCTACTCCATTTCTCTAATTTCTTCAATGATCTTTTGACCATCTTCATTAGTATATTTTTTTAATTCATCTAATTTAATATTTAGTTTTTTGTTATATTCATAAAGATGTAATTTATCTTCATATTCTTCTAATTTTTGTACTACTTTTTTTAAAGTATCCCAAACAGCATTTCGACTAACATTTAGTTCTTCAGCAATTTCACTTAAACTATAATCAAGAATATAATAATTTTCAAACATTAGCTGTTGCTTGTCAGTTAGTAGGTTTTGATAGATACCATAAAGTACATTATAGGTTTCTTTTTTTTCAAGATCATTCATCTTCATCTTCTCCATCGGTTGCGATGAATAATCCACTTATGTAATCTTCTAAATCAAAATACTCTAAATCTTCCATCTTTTCACCTAAGCCAACCATCTTGATAGGAATATTATATTTATCTCTTATCGCAAGAACAATTCCACCTTTACTTGTTCCGTCAAGTTTAGTTAGAATAACACCGGTAACCTTAGTAGCTTCTAGGAAGGCCTCAGCTTGAGATAAACCATTTTGACCTGTTGTTGCATCTATGACAAGTAAAGTTTCTTGAGGAGCACCAACTACTTCTCTAGAGATTACACGATGCATCTTTTCTAGTTCTTTCATTAAGTTAACTTTGTTTTGAAGACGACCAGCAGTATCACAAAGTAATACATCATACTTTTCATTTATAGCTTTTTGCGTTGCATCATAAATAACACTAGATGGGTCAGAACCACTAACTTTAGTTACAATATCAACGCCAACGCGTTTTGCCCATACTTCTAATTGATCTATTGCACCAGCTCTAAAAGTATCACCAGCAGCAAGTAAAACTTTCTTTCCTTCTTTTTTTAGGCGGTAAGCTATTTTAGCAATCGTTGTTGTCTTACCAACACCATTTACCCCAACAAATAAGAATACTGAAAGTCCATTAGGGTTTAGATTTAAATTATTATTTACAACCTCGTTTTTTAAATATAATTCAAACATTTTATCAACAATAATTGGTTGTAATTCCATAGCATTGCTGATACCTTTTACTCTTTCATCTTCTTTCAATGCATCAATAAATTCAAGAGTTGTTTCTACGCCAATATCTGCCATGATAAATACATCAGTTAAGTCATCAAATAAATCTTCATCTATTTGATTATGGCCAGATAAAACGGCTTTTAATTTACTTAAAAGTCCATTTCTGGTTTTTTTCATTCCTAAATTATATTTATTACTTTTTTCATTTTTTGGTTTCTTTTTAAATATATCAAATAGGCCCATATTAATACCTCTTTCATCTCTTATTCATTATACTATATTGTTAGTTTTTTTTCAACAATTTGAATATAAAAGAAAAATCAGGTGGGGGGATACCACCTGATAGGAAGGGATTGTGGAAAACCACAATTTGTAGGGGATATGTGTAACACAAAGTTACACATATAGTATAACACAAAAAAAAGAAAAATGCAAGCATTTTTCTTAAATTTTCGACTTTTTTTTAAATATTTTTTTTAGGTTTTGCAAATCTTACCTTATGAAGGGCTTCATTGGTCTTACAATGTTCATTTCCACAGCGTATTGTACCATTATCATTGATCATTGGGGAGCCACAAACCTCACATTTTTCAGCTAGAGGAATGCCAGAGTATGTCGTTTTACATTGTGGGAAGCGACTACATGCATAGAATTTTTGACCTTTTGATCTTCCTCTTGCACTAACTCTTTCGACTATTTCACCTTCACCACATACTGGACAAACAACACCTGTTGAAACGACTTCTTTCTTTTCTTTCTTTTTGATAAATTTACAATGTGGATATCCCGAGCACGCAGTAAATTCTCCAAATGGACCTCTTCTAATTATTAATGGAAGACCACATACTGGGCAGAATTCATCAGTCTTTTTTGGATAAATCTTAACCATGTTATCTCTTGCATTTTCAATCATTGGAGCAAATACATCATAGAACTTTCTTAGTTCTTCATACCATACCGCTTGTCCTTCCGCAATCTTATCTAAGGTGTTTTCCATATCTGCCGTATATTTAACATTAATAATATCACTAAAGAATAGTTCTAATTGTTCAATCGTAAGACGGCCTTGGGCAGTTGGTACGAAAGTACGTTTATCCATAGTCACATAACCTCTGGCACGAAGGGTTTCCATCGTTAGAGCATATGTAGAAGGACGACCAATTCCTAGTTCTTCCATCTTTCTGATTAAACGAGCTTCAGTATAACGATAAGGAGGAGTAGTAAACTTTTGTTCTTTTTGAACTCCTGTACAATTTAATTCTTCATCAAGATTAAATTCAGGAAGTTTATCTATTTTTTCTTCATTATCAAGATTTGATTCTTCATAGATTGTTAAGAAACCATCAAATACAGTTTTTTCACCATTTAGGTTGAAGATATAACCATTATTATTAATATCAATTGTTGTATTTTCAATACTTGCATCTGCCATTAATGATGCTAAAGCACGGTTATATATTAAGGAATATAACTTGTATTCATCAGCTGCTAAATATCTTTTAATGCTTTCTGGGGTTCTTTCAAGATTAGTTGGTCGAATTGCTTCATGGGCATCTTGAACATTCTTTCCCTTAGTTGGGGCTTTCTTAATACCTTTATAGTATTTTTCACCATACTTTTCAATAATAAAAGTTTTAGCCTTTGCTAAGAATTCATCTGACAAACGAACTGAGTCCGTACGCATATAAGTTATTAAACCTACGCGCTCTTTACCAAGTTCAATACCTTCATATAGTTTTTGAGCAATACTCATTACTCGTTTAGCATTATAATTAAATTTAATGCTGGCATCTTGTTGTAAAGTTGAAGTAATAAATGGAGGTTTAGAGGCACGAGGGTGAACTTTCTTAGTAATGTTGGTTACAGTATATGTTCCACCTTCTAGATGTTTGATAATTTCATCAGCTTGTTCTTCAGTTTTGACATCTACCTTACCTTCAGTAGTTCCAACAAATTTTGCTTTTAATTCATAATTGGTATGAGCAACTTGTTTTTCAATGGTTGCGAAAATATCCCAATATTCTGTTTTATCAAAAGCTTCAATCTCTTTTTCGCGTTCAACAATTAACTTTAATGCAACAGATTGAACACGACCTGCTGACTTAGAGCCAATTTTTTGTTGTAACAATCCAGACAAACGGAATCCAATGATACGATCAAGAATTCTTCTTGATTCTTGAGAATGCACTAAATTCATATCAATTTGACGATCATTTTGAATTGCTCTAATAATTGCTGTTTTTGTTATTTCATTGAAGACAATACGTGATACTTTTTTATCTGGTAGTCCTAAAACTTGACTTAAATGCCAGCTTATGGCCTCTCCTTCACGGTCGGGGTCGGTTGCAAGGTATACATGTTCTGCATTTTCCGAGTCAATCTTTAACTGTTTTACAACTTCCATTTTGTCTTGTAAAATGGAATATTCTGGTTGAAAGTTGTTTTCAATATCAACTCCAAATCCACCTTTGCCTTTAATCTTTAGGTCACGGATATGACCTAAACTAGAGTCAACTTTATATTCTTCACCTAAATATCCAGCGATAGTTTTACATTTAGCAGGAGATTCTACGATTAACAATTTCATTTTTTTCACCTCTAATTTTTACTTGCATTATATCATTAAGATTTTAAATTGTCAAAGAAAACGAAAAAAGAAAAAGCAATTATTTGATAGGAAAATCTATCAGTTAAGTGCTCTTCTTTATATTTTGTACTTAATTTACTTACTTTGTCGAATTATAAAAGTTTTTGTTGTTCATATTGAGGATGCAATTTTTCGATGGCTTTTTTAACTGGTCCATATGTTTTTCGGTGGACTTCCGTTACTCCATATTTTAATAATGCTTCTCTATGAACTTTGGTTGGATAACCCTTATTTTGTTTGAAACCATATTCTGGATATATCTTATCAAGTTCATCCATATAGTTATCTCTTGCAATCTTTGCGACAATGCTTGCACAAGCAATCATAAAACTTTTGGCATCACCTTTGATAATAGAAGCATGAGGAATATTAAAATCAAGTGGCATGGCATCTATTAAGACATACTCTGGCTTTATTTTGATTTCTTCCAAAGTTTGAAGCATAGCTTTTTTGGTTGCTTCATAGATATTAATTTCATCAATTACTTTTTCATCAATAAAGACTGTCGCAACAGCAATCGCATTGTCAAGAATTATTTGATTGAACTCAAGTCTTTTCTTTAGAGATACTTGTTTAGAATCAGTAATTCCTTCTACATAAAAACCTTTGGGCATTATAACACATGAGGCAACGACAGGTCCCGCAAGTGGTCCTCTACCTACTTCATCAATTCCTGCTACATATTCATAGCCTTCATTGTATAACGCTTGTTCATACTGATAATTATCAATTATTTTCTTCATATAAAACTCTATCTAATGTAATTTTTCCATACATGTTATTTCTAAATTCTACAAGAATAAACTTAGCGGTTTGATCTAGGTCTAGTTCTTTGTTGTTAAAACGGATATTTTCTTTTTCCGCAATTTCTTTTAAAGCACTTAAAGCATCATTTGATAATTTTAAATTATAACGTTTATTTAGGCTTTCTGGATAATACTTATTCATAAAATCAATAAACACCATTCCTACCTCATCTAAAGGAAGAATATCATCTTTGATCGCTCCTGTTATCGCAAGATTGTACCCTATGTTCTCATTTTCAAACTTTGACCATAAGACTCCAGGAGTATCAAGTAATTCCACTGATTGATTGATTCTAATCCATTGTTGATTTTTGGTAACTCCAGGTTTATCACCAACCATTGTAGCTTTCTTTCCAACTAAGCCATTTATTAGGGTTGACTTACCAACATTAGGGATTCCTACAATCATGGTTCTAATTGGGCGTGGTTTGAGGCCTTTTTTCATATCATTTTGTCTTTTTTGAAACATGATGTTTTCAAGTTCTTTTAGAACAAGTTTAATGTCTTTATTAGATCTAGAATCAATCGCAATGGCAGGTAATGATAATGACTTATAGTAATTAAGCCATTTTGTAGTTTCCATATCATCTGCTTTATCTTTTTTATTTAAAACATATAATGTTCTTTTATTTTGAAGCATCTTCTTTAGTTCAGGATTAAATGATGAACGAGGAATTCTTGCGTCTAGTAAGACAATTACAACATCAACTAGTTTTATTTTTTCATTTATTTCTCTTATGGCCTTGGCCATATGTCCAGGATACCATTGAATCATACGATTTTCTTTCCTATGCAAATACCTTTAAAATGGTATTTAGCCTTTCCTATTATATTTTCTTTTGGTATTAAGCCAATCACACGACTATCTTTACTACAATCATAGTATGTGCCAGCTCCACCTTCTTGCATATTACGGTTGTCTCCCATTACAAAATAATAACCTTCAGGAATAACTAAAGTTGCAGGCTGTTCCTCTCCATCCTTCTTATAACGGAAAACCCCATCAAATGAGGTATAGTGAACAAGACTATCTAAAAAGCCATCTGGGAAGAAACTTTCCTCAACGATTTCTCCATTTATGCGTAGTTCTTTATTGGTCCATGTTACAGTTTGACCAGGTAAACCAATGATACGTTTTAAATAGTAAGACTCTGATGAAATATTAAAATTATCTTCAGGAGTTACTTTTAATACTACCACATCAAAGGTATCAATTTTATCGTAATAAGTGACTAAAATGTTTTCTTTATTTTGGATTGTTGGCATCATTGATATACCACTAACAGGAGTTATCAAGAATACATAACTATATAAAGTAACCGCAATACAGGCACAAATAGGAAGGATCATACTCCAATCAACAAAATTGAAGATTTTCTTTTTTGTAGAAAAGGTTAATTTTGAGGTAAGTTTATGAATTTTACTAGGTACTAATAATTCAAGAATAATCCACAATAATCCTATTCCTGCAATAATATAACAAAAAATCATTACAATATTAATTATATCATAGGTTTGATTTGTACTAAATTCATCACCATGAATTTGGTTATATCGTTTTCCAGCTGTAACAACTGGATAAATAATACTACAAATGATAAAGCATATAATACGACTAATAATTTTATTTTTGATGGTTAAACGTTCAACTAATCCATTATTTTCTTTAAAATATTTGTCTAAGTAATTTGCTTTCATTTAACTACCTCTAATATTCTTTAAAAAATTTCTTGATTACTTAATATTTGTTCAAGTTCAAGTTCATCAACTAATACTTCACGTTGTTTTCCACGAACAGATTTACTTAAAACTCCTAGTTCCTCAAGGGCTACAAGAATTTTATCTACTCTATTGAATCCCATATTAAATATTTTACCTAATGAATTATTTGATGCATTATTGTTTCTTACAATGTAGTATGCTACTTCTGCAAATTTTGGATCATCAATTCCTGATGTTGTTGAAGAACTAGATGATGCAACTTGACGTTCTGCAGTTGATTGATGTAATTCTTCCATAGTAACCATATAATTACAAGTATTATTTTCTCTTAAGAAAGAAACAATTTGTCTAATATCATTATTGTCAACATACGCTCCTTGAAGACGTTTTTCAAGACTTCCCGCATATTTAATTAACATGTCACCACGGCCTTCAAGTCTTTCAGCTCCACTTTTATCAAGGATAACCCTAGAGTCAACATTGTTAGAAACTTTAAAGGCAATACGAGTATCAAAGTTAGACTTAATGTTACCACTAATTGAGTCATTAGTAGGACGTTGGGTAGCAAGAATAACATGGATTCCTGCTGCACGGGCTTTAGCCGCAATTTTTTGGATTTTCTCTGTGACATCACTTTCAGCGCCAATGAACCAATCACCGAATTCATCAATTATCATTACAATATATGGAGCTTTAGGTTGTTTAGACTCTACAAGTCTTCTATTATATTCACTAAAACTTTCAGCACCAAGTTTGGAGAATTCTTCATATCTTCTTTCCATTTCATCATATACCCAAGTGATGGCAGATGGGAAATCTTCTTTGTTTACAATAATTGGCATCGCAAGATGTGGGATACCTTCATATCGACTTAATTCAATTCGTTTTGGATCAATTAATACTAAGCGAAGATCTTTTGGAGCAAGTTTATAAATCAAACTAATAATAATCGTATTTAGGCATACACTCTTACCCGATTTAGTAGTACCAGCAATTAAACAGTGAGGCATTTCCGTTATATCACAGATCATCGCTTTTCCAAAATTATCTTTACCTACAGCAATTGGTAATTTGTACTCATCACTATTAAATTCTTTAGATTCAAGAATATCACGAAGATTTACCATATGACGATATTGTTTCTTCTTAGGAACTTCAATCCCCGCATAACGTTTACCTGGAATAGGAGTTTGTATTCTTATTTGTTCACTCTCTAAATACATAGCAAGATTGCTTTCAATATTATTTATGTTTTTTACATTATATCCTGGTTCAACATCAATCATAAATTGGGTAACTGTAGGACCAAAGATGTAATCAACTACCTTAGCTTTTACATTACTTTCAATGAAAGTTTGATTGATTATAGCTTTTTGACGTTCAGCTTCTTTTGTATCATCTTCACTATTTGATGAAGATTTAGGAAGGAGATCAAGCTTAAATCTAATATATTTTGTAATTTTTGGAGCTTTAATATTTACTACAGGAGTTCTTTTTTCACTAAGTTCTTCATATGGAGTTGTCGCAACCTTCGGTTTAGTTAAGTCAATGGTTGGACGTACCATTGTTGGGGTTGATGGTTTTTGTTGAGGATATGGATCATATGTTTGATACTCATGACCATCTAATTCTTCAAAAACATCTGTTGGTAGATCTTCAATGGAAATATCATCATTACTTGGTTCTACAATATATTCACCACGAGTAGGTGTTTCATCTACTTCTTCTGGTTTTTCTTCTTCATCATCGTTTTCTTCAATGATTTCTTCTTCTACCTCATCCTCTTTTTCGAAAGGATCTACTGAATAGAAATCATCAGTATTTTCTTCCTTTTCAAAAGGATCAACATCATCAAAGTTTTCTTCTACTGGAGTTGGCTTAACATATTGTTGAGTACTTCTATTAGGTCTAATACAATCATATGTTGAAGGATCAATATGATAACCCATATTTTCATTAACTGTATTTTTAGGCTTTTTCCCATCAAATGGGGAAATAATGTATTGTTCTTGTGGCTTTGGTTCTTCAGGTTTTGTTTTTTCTTCTTCTGTTACCCTAAATACATAGAACTCTTTTTTTGTCTTATTGTCGTTCATTTCCAAGTTCTCCTTCTAGTTCTTTTAATTCATTATTGATTTCTTCTAAGTATAAATCATTTTCTTTATTAAAAATAGACTTACTATAAGTTTTGTTGGTTTCATCGCCAACAATGTCAATAACAACTAAACATATCTTTTTAGTTGCAATATTAATAGTTGTACCCATTACTAACTTTTTAAACCAATAAACAGGATTAGCATAATTGATTGCGGCCATAAAAAACTTTTTAATTTTATTGGTAGTTGGATTAGCAACAGCATGAACAATTTTGTTTTCCGTAATCTTTTTTTGAAGATCAATGAAATTTAATATTTGTGATATTGTCATATTTTTAAATGGTTTTAAGTATGGTTTGTTAAAGATGTCCTCTACTCTAAATGAAACATATCTCAAAAATAAGATAAGCTCACTAACACTTAATTCATATAACGGATATTTAGAATTGGGATAATATGTAGATGCCACAACATTAATGGTTTCATATAAAGTTGGACCTAACATTTCAAATCTTTCTTTTACGGTAAGACCATCTGTTGATGATACAAATTTTTCTTTAATTTCATCAAGTTCTTTTTTGATTTGTTCATTGTCAATATCAATATTTAATTGTTTATCCATTCTTGATTTTTTGTGATCATTTAAAGATATCAACATTAGTATACCATATATAGTTGAACAAATAACAAACCCTACAATTATCCCCGCAAGTAATATTACTAGAGTTTGCCATGTAAAGATATCACGCAGTTTATCAAACAAGGAAGTAAAGAAATTGTCAATATCATTAATAGTAATTAAAAACATCTTTTCCCCTCCTTTTTTTGTTCTATTTGCTATTCTTTTATTTTACTACAAAACATTCAAAAATTCAATAAATAAAATAATAAAACTTTTTTGATTGAATTTATCAGTTTGTTTGTGTTATAATAAACAAAACTAGGAGGTGTGAAGAAATGAAATACTTAATTGTTTTAGATTTAGATGGTACCTTAATGATGGATTTTTCAACCTATGATGAAGAAACTTTTGAATATTTAAACATGTTAAGAGAACAAGGTCATATCATTATGTTAGCAACAGGAAGACCTTATCGCTCTAGTCATTTTGTTTATGAATTACTTCATTTAAATACTCCTTTAATTAACTATAATGGAGCAAGGGTAACTAATCCTACCGATCCTAACTTTCCTATTACCGACCTTAGGATTGATAGAGATGACCTTTTAACCATTATTGAACATATTAGACCATGCTTAATTAATGTATTCTGTGAAATCATTGATGATATCTATGTTATGAATTACAATGAAGAAATTCATCCTTTCTTACATGTTGATGGGGGAAATCTTCATGTTGGTGAAATCAAAGATATCTTACCAGGTAATCCTAATGGAGCTTTATTCTTTATTGATAAAGATAATATTAAACTTTTTGAAGATTACATCAACAATGAATATCAAGGAAAGCTACTTTCAAGATACTGGTTTTCAGGAGGATATCATATTGTTGAAATATATAATCCTCTAGTAGATAAAAGCAATGGATTTTTAGATGCAGTAAAATATTATAATATTAATCCCAATAATACTATTGCTATAGGTGATGGCCATAATGATATTGGATTACTAAATGCGGCTAAAGTTAAGGTTGCTATGAAAGATAGTCATCCTGAATTATTAAAGATTGCAACCTATGTAACTGATGATTGCTTTCATCAAGGAGTATTAAAGTTTTTAAAAGAATTCTTTAAAGATAAATAAAAAGAGACTTTTTAAGTGAAATAGTCAAGAAAAAGTAGACACTTTTTTGTGTCTACCTTTATTTTATTATTTCATTTTCCAGGTCTCTTTTTTGCTTTATTTAGATACACCATTTATTAGGCCAAGGATACCATTTAGTACAAAAAGTATACCAATGATAATGAATACCCAGTCTACAGCTATCCAATAGTATGCAATTAAGATTACACCTAATAACATTGTTAGGATTGCATAAACAATTCCCCTTGTGAAGTTTACTTTGATATTTAAGCATAGCTCATATAATCCTTTTAATACAAGGTAAATTCCAAGAACGATTAACACTACCTTTACAATTGTCATTCCTAGAATTGCAATTACAAGACCAATCGCAATATTGGCTATTCCTCTCATTGTGTTTTTACGATATAAATCAAATAGTCCTTGAACGATAAAAGCAATACCTATTGCGAGCATCAACCAATTGATAATCTGTCCTTTAAATATTAAAAGTAAAACTCCTACTACAACATATACAAGAGCAGTAATTAAGTTTTTACTTAGTTTGTTTGTTTTTGCCATAATTAATTTCCTTTCTTTTTATATTTATAGTCAATACGTTTTTTTACAACATAAACTATGACTAATGTAACACATACTACTAATACAACACTTAAGAATATATAGATTGGGCTCATGTTAGTATAAGCCTTAATTTGTCCCCAAGCAATTACAACTTCATCATTGTATGAGCCAAAGTCATTCATAATGGCACATCTTGCGATAATATATTCACTTGGATATTGCGTTTCTAGTTCATTTAGGGAGCTTGGAAAAGCATAAACAATTGGACGTCTATTTTCAGAAAGCATTCCTCCATATAGATGACTTAAGTCATATCCTTTATTTTCTTCCCAGCATGTAGTATCATCAGGGCTTATGCCTTTAATTTCATCTGCTGAAATGCAATTATAAATTTTTCCATGGTAACTTACCATATCTTCTTCTTCATAGGTTTTATCACTTGAGTATTCTAAACATTCAAAGTATTCTTCATTATCTGGATAAATTTCTAAATCGGCATCTTTATCTTTGATACACATATATAATTTATTTTCATAAATTACTAAAGTTTCATCATCTTTTAGGTATGCAGATGTTACTAGATAATCGGTTGCTCCATACCATGCTCCGGTTAGAGTAAATAGTTCATCCCCTACTATATAAGGAGTGTAACCAATATAATCCATATTGTCAGCCGCATTTTTAGGGTCTGATAAGAAATTTAAGAAAGCATAAGCTAATTCTTTATTTGATCCTTTTGGTAGTGTCCAAGCATCATACCAAATATTACTACCATCTTCTGGTACATAATATTCCAAGCGTTTACCTGCCTCATCTCTTGCTGTGTCAATTGAGTATACCGCATCACCTGAGTAAGCAAGATTCATTTTGATTTTTCCTGTAATTATATCATTTTTTCCAGAGTCGACTTCAAAGCCGAAGATATTTTGTTTAACCGATATTAATTCTTCTTTAACTCTTCTGATTTTTTCAAGATTCTCTTGATCTGATGAAGTACTTCCATCTAGTTTGAAGTCAAAGATTTCTTGAACTAACTCATTGTAAGCTTGCATATTTTCTATAGTCGGATTTTCAAGGTAGGCTTGCATAATCTTTTGATATGATTCTTCTTTACTATAAGAATGCATTAAACCAACAACAAAAGCATCACGAACGGAGTTTTTAATAGATATTAAGTTTGCATATTTTTCATTCCAAAAAACATCCCAAGATTTTACATCTTCACAAATTGTATCACTACATGTAGGGTCATACACGATACCAAGAGTTCCCCACATATATCCTACGGCGAATTCATCGAGATTTACAGTTCTTTCTCCATATGGTACTTTCATGTTTTTTAGTTTTTCACGAAGAGCAGTTGAAGCGTATCTTTCATAGTTAGGAATATATGTAGCATAGTTATCCATCGGCATAACTAGGCCTTCTTTAATCATTTTTTGAATCATATAATCAGAAGTACATATTAAATCATATGTACCTTCTTTTTGTAATTTGAATTGATTATACATTGTTTCATTAGTATCGTATGTATAATAATTAACTTTTACATCATATTCTTTCTCAAACTTTTCAATTAAATTTACACTATCATCAATTCCTTGAGAAATGTAATCTTCAACATTAAAAATAGTTAAAGTTTGACCTTTAAATTTTGAAGTTGTTTGAGCATTTACACTAACTCTTAAACCAAGAGAAATCATTATTAAAAGACTAAATAATAGAAATGTTTTTTTCATTGTTATTTACCTCTTCTCATATTTGATTTTTTTATTGCTTGTTTATTATTATAAATAGTAATTCCTACTACTACACTAAGTACGATAACAAAAAGAATAGTACTTAAGGCTCTAACCTCAGCAGGAATTGGGTGTTTAGCAACAATCTTTTGAATATAGGTAGATATGGTTTCAAAGGAAGGTTCTTTCAAATATTGAGTTATTACAAAATCATCTAATGATAAAGTTATTGAAATTAAGAAACCTGAGAAGATTCCTGGCATAATTTCAGGAATTACAACTTTCCATAAAGCATGCATCGGCGTTGCACCTAAGTCTAGAGCAGCTTCATAGATATTTTGATCCATTTGAACAAGCTTAGGCTTTACATTTAAATATACAAAAGCAACAGTAAGTACTACATGACCGATAAGTAAAGTTAAGAAAGAATAGCTTGTATTTAAAATTTTAAATACTAAGGCAAGAGATAATGCCATTACTATTTCCGCATTTACAACTGGAAGTTGAGTCATTGTTTCTACAACCTTCTTATACTTACGGCGTGAGTAATAAACACCGATAGCTCCAAGGGTACCAATAATTGTTGATATCACAGCTGATACCACCGCAATAATTAAAGTATTCTTAGTGGCATTCATTAAGGGTTTATTTTTAAATAAAGCAATGTATAGATTAAATGAGAACCCATTCCAAATTCCTAGTTGATCACTATCTGTAAATGAATAGATGATTAAAACTAGAATTGGTAAATACATAAGGAAAAGAATCAAGTACATATATGTCTTTGCTACAATCTTTTTGATTCTTTCGGCTTTTGATGAATATTCAATTTTTACTTTTTTGTTTTCCATTATAGTATGTCACCTACCCTTGAGTCATCAGTTTTGAAACGACGAGAGATGATTACGCTTAAACCAATTAGTAAAAGCATAATTAAAGCCATAAAGGAGCCAAAGTTCCAGTCAGCTTGGTTGAAATACAAATCAATGTAACTACCAAATAGTACAACGTTATATTCTGACAAAATATCAGAGATTACATATGATGAAAGTGTTGGCATGAAAACCATTGTGGCACCTGAGATAACGCCAGGTAGTGTCATTGGTACAATTACTTTAAAAAATGTATGAAAGCTATTGGCACCTAAATCACGGCTTGCTTCTATTTGATTTTTGTCCATCTTTAACATTGTTGAATAAAGTGGTAATATTACAAATGGTAAGTAGTTATAAACAAGACCAATAATTGTTGTAAGTTGTGAGTGTGCTCCTGTAGAAATGCCAATCCAGTTTAGTACATCTCTTGTTGCACTTGTTCTAATGATAAAGTTAATCCACATTGGCATGATAAATAACATAACAATTACTACTGACTTATTGTATTTTTTGTTTGCGAGAATCATCGCAAGTGGATAACCAATTAATAAACAAATTAATGTATTTATAATTGCATAACAAAATGATATTAATAAAACATTAACGTTTGTAGAATCTGAGAAGAATTTTCTTAAATTGTCAAATGTAAAGTTTCCTCCCTTATTAGTGAATGCATAATAAAGGATAAAGAATAAAGGGACAATCACAAAACAAATTAAGAATAGAACATAGGGAATAGATAAATACTTACGTTTAAATTTCATGGTTTGATAAGTCTTCCTTTAGACGAAGTTTAATATTTTCGGGTTTGATTTTAACACTAACGGTGTCAAGTTCATTCCATGTCCATTCTGTATCAACAACAAAGTCTTCTTCTTCTTCAGTTCTTACAATTAATTGATAGTGGTCACCAATCCAAACCATTTGAATTATTTGACCAGTGATATTACCATCTTCAAGGTCATCACTTATTTCAATATCTTTCATTTCTACTTCTACTAGAACATCAATATCTGAAAGGTCATATTTTTTACCATCAGGGGTAAGGAAGTATCCTTTTTCATCAAGTGATGATCCAGGTACTAATTTAGTTACATCACAATCCCATGTAGCCCCAGCAAATACAACACGATTGTTTTTGTCAATATAAGCATCTTCATAAATGTTAGAGTTATATTCACGATTCATAATTTGAATTAATTCAGGTTCAATTGTTAGATAAACGATTTCACCAACGGGATGATCTTGAGTGGTTTGAATTAATACTTCATTATTTCCCACCATCGCAGTAAATTGATAATTGATACCTTTGAATATTTTATTAACAATTTTAGCTTTTACGGATTTTTCACATTGTTCTTTATGCATTATAATATCTTCTGGTCTTACTACAACATCAACTTTTTCATTGATGGCAAAATCATCAATACATTCCCAAGTTGTACCTAAGAATCTAACTTTCTTCTTACCAATCATTGTACCTACATAGATATTAGATTCACCGATGAAGTCCGCAACAAAAGCATTTTTAGGTTCATTGTAAATATCCATTGGTGTACCAATTTGTTGAATTTTTCCATCTTCCATTACAACGATAGTATCTGACATCGTTAAAGCTTCTTCTTGATCGTGCGTTACATAGATGAATGTAATGCCTAGTTTTTTGTGCATTTCTTTAAGTTCAATTTGCATTTCTTTTCGCATCTTTAAGTCTAATGCTCCTAGAGGTTCATCTAGAAGTAAAATCCTTGGTTCATTTACGATTGCACGTGCAATAGCTACACGTTGTTGTTGTCCTCCTGATAGAGTTGAAACATCTCTTGTTTCGAATGATTCAAGGTCAACTATACGTAAGGCTTTCTTAACTTTTTCATTAATTTCATCACGAGTGTATTTACGATATTTAGTTTTTACTTTTCCTGATTTATCTTTTACCTCATATGGTATTTTCTTTAGCTTTAGGCCAAAAGCAATATTTTCATATACATCTAAATGTTGGAATAACGCATAACGTTGGAACACGGTATTTAGTGGACGTTTGTGAGGAGGAAGTTGAGCAATATCCTCTCCATTTAAAAGAATTTGCCCACTAGTTGGACGTTCAAATCCCGCAATCATTCGTAATGTTGTAGTTTTTCCACAGCCTGATGGCCCAAGAAAAGTAATGAACTCACCTTTTTTTACATATAAATTAAAATCTTCGACAGCATAACTATCATCAAAAACTTTATTAACATTAATTAATTCAAGAATAATATCTTTTTTATCCATTTGTGTACTCCTAGTCTAATTAAAAATTTGGTGGGCTACTTACCCAAATTAAACGACAAACCTTATCTTTAGTGTTTTTTAAATAATGGTTCTTATTAGAATCGTAGTAAAAGGTTTCACCTTTTTTTACCTTTAAAATACGATTATCTAAATATAATAATAATTCTCCCTCTAAAACATATCCAAACTCTTGCCCTTCATGAGGGTAATCAATATCAGTTACACTATGTGGATAGATAGTAACTAAAATTGGTTCCATTTCATTCTTTTGAGCATTTGAGACCAACCATTTGATGTTGTACCCCTCTGATTCTTTTTCAAAATAATCATCGGTTGAAAAGACAATTTTTTCTTCTTTTTCTTCCTTAAAGAATTCCGAAAAATTAGTGCCAAGAGCATCTAGAATATCTTCAAGGGTTGAAATCGATGGTTCGACTAAATCATTCTCAAGTTGTGATATATAACCTTTAGTAAGTTCGGTTCGATTGGCCAATTCTTCTTGGGTCAAATCACAAAGCGTTCGTAGATCTTTGATTTTTTTACCAATTTTCATTTTCTATCACCTCATTTTTGTTTAAAGATTTTAATCATTTTGTTTAGTAATTCTAAACAAAATCAAGATATATTATACTTGTTTTATTACTTTAATGCAAGAAATATGAATATAAAAACGTTATACATTTATAAAAAATAAAAACTTTAGCAATTGAAATTTTTCTCAAATGCTAAAGTTTAGTTATGTTTTATGCTTATATATATTTTCTTTTTTAGTGAAAAGTCTACACGTGTATGATTTGATCAGTTACTTGTTAAACAATAATTTCCGAGATATACTATATCAAAGAAAGAAAGAAATAAAACTTTCATTCATGTTTTGTTTTTTATTACATCTTAAAATGCTATCTTTATAAATATAATTATTATTCATTTCAAGATTAAGTTTTTAAAGTCACTCTTTTTGAAACTTTTGATTAACACATATAAAAGCAGATTTATCTCTATTTGAAACATGAGCTAGTTTAATAATCAAGTCATTTGTGACTTCATCTAGAACATCATCAAGGGCATGTAAAATATGATTCAAATAATCCCCTTCAACTTTCTAAACCATAATCTAAAACAGATTTAACATTAAGAATAGCAGTTTTAACTAGCTTATTTAATGTTTCTTCTGTACATCATTTTATTGTTACTTGATAAGAAGAATCTAATTAAATGTTTGATTCCAAAGATTAATAGTTTTCATATTTTTCCATCTTAGTTATCTTTTATTCTTATATTTTGCTTCTTCCTTTAAATAAATTTGGTATGATTCATACCATTTTTCATATCCTTCTTGATTCATGTGATTTTCAAGGTTAAAATTTTCACTGATAAATTTACCTAAATATTTGGTTACTTTCATGGCTCCATAGTAATTTAGGTGATTGCCTTTATCACGATAATCTCTTACGGAATCAAATCCTATTTCATCAAGCATTAAATTAAAATCAATAAATTTAATATTGTTTTCAACACAAATTTGATTAATTTGGTTTGATTTTTTTAGGTTCCATGATGTGTAAGTTGGAGATTCAAACATCATCATATCAATATTATTTTCTTTACATATTTCAATAATCTTTTTTAGTGACTGTATGTTTTTTCTTGATATAACAGCTTTTTTATTGTTATGCATATAGTTAGGATCTTTTATTGGATGTTTATTAATAGTTTTACTAAAACGATATCCCTTAAAATGATCTATTTCTTCTTTAGGAAAAGTATAGAAATCTTTAAGTTTCATTTCTTTCCATTTAGCATGATAAACAAAAGGTGAAACTAAGAATCTAGCTTGACCTAATTTTTGTATAACTTTTCCTTCATTACGATTTTCAAAAATGAAGTCTGATTCAAAAATTACTAACTTAATTTTTTGTTTTTTTCTAATCTCCCTAAAATAATTTTCAGCCATTTGAAGATTTGCTTTAGCAACTCCACAGTTATATATGGTGTAACCATATTCGCCAAAAAGGGCTTGGGAATTTAAACTGTTGTATAAATCACTATTACCAAAGGCTACAACATCAATCGTATTTTCATCTTCTGCTTCAAATAAACGACCTGCATAGTAGTTGTTTCCTCCATAGTCTTTTACTGATTTAGGTGTAAAAACAAGGCAGGCGTATAAATATAGACTTACAAAGACACCAAAGAAAATAAAAATTTTATATACTCTTTTCATTAGAAACCTCCATAGATTGGGTCGGGTGGGGTATAGCCATTTCCATATGCTCCAAAGATGATGATGACAAAAATTAGCGTTATCATTACTACTAAATGAACAAAATAATTCTTATGAAGTAGTTGATATATATCAATTTTCTTTTCTTTTAGAATACCAACAACTAAAAGAATACCTAAGCCAAGTAATGATATTATAATTTCCGAAACACTAAATATTTTTAAAATTTCAAAGTTGGAATTTTTAAAGATATTTGTAAACATCGTAAATGAAATTTTTAAAGTATCTGCTCTAAAGATTAACATTCCAATGTTAACTAAAATAAAGACCTTTAAAACTCCAAATACTTTATACCATAGTTGATTTTTAAACTTACAATTTTTAATAAGGTTAGAAACTAATGTTTCAATAGCTATTATTAAATAGTAGTATAAACCATAGATTAAATATTTAAGGCTTGCTCCATGCCAAAGTCCTGTTAGTGACCAAACAACTAGAAGCGCAAGTTGAGAAGAAACAAAAGTACTAAAGAATACTCCCGTTTTAGCTCTTAATTTTTTAGATAATTTAACCAGAGGTTTTGACATTGAAATAGGATAGAAAACATATTCTTTAAACCATGCTCCAAGGCTAATGTGCCATCGGCGCCAAAACTCACCAACTGATTTTGAAAAGAAGGGTTGTTCAAAGTTTTTTGCGAGCTTAATTCCAAACATTTCGGAAGCCCCGGTTACCATATCAATAATACCTGAAAACTCTGCATATAGTTGGAATGTAAAGGCAATAATACCAATAATAACGGGGTAACCTGTAACGGTATTTCCTTTAAATATTGGAGCAACTAATATTGCAAGTCTATCAGCAATTACAATTTTTTTAAATAGGCCAAAAAGAAATCTTTCAACACCCCTTATCAAATTGTTGAATTCAAATTCATTTCCTTCGCATAAAGTAGGACTTAATTCATTGAATTTAGCAATTGGGCCTTCAAGAAGGGAAGGAAAATAGCATATGAATAATAATACTTTAAAGTAATTATTTGATGCATGATATTTTTGTGAATAGACATCAATTAAATATCCAATTCCTGATAATGTATAATAACTAATGCCTAGTGGTAATAGTATCTTAAACATCGGAATTTCTGTATTAAATATACTATTTATAATTGAATCAAAAAAGTTAATGTATTTTATTCCTAGAAGCATTCCGAGGCTTAGGATTATCCCAATTATTAGTAAACTTTTATTTTTTCTTTTTGTTGCTATCTTTTTTTCTTTAAATGCCTCTTTTGAAAGAGCCTCTTTTAAGGAAAGAAGACATTGATAGTTTTTATCAATTAAATGGGTAAATATAAAAACTATGGTTGAAGATAGGATTATAAATATTCCCATGTATGAAGATAAAATAAAAGCAATTATTAAACTAAATAATACAAGAACCGACCAACGTTTTTTTTGAGGTAGGATATAATATGTCAAAAGTCCTACCGTCATAAATGCCACTAAATAAAGCAGCTGTAAATAAGCTTTCATAATTACTCGTCTAAGTATTTTTCAACTAATTTGTTAATGCATTCAATACTTTCAAAATTTTCAGGAAGAATATCCATTGGGGATATTTCAATATCAAAAGCATCATTTAATTCCATTACAAGTTGAACTATTTCCATTGATGTTAAGATAGCATTCGATATTAATCCTTTTTCATTTTTAAAGTCAATACCAGGCTTTAGGTTTTCAAGAATTTCAATTATTTTTTCCATTTTATTTAGTCTCCTTTATTAATGTTTCTTTATAGAATTTACGGTCTATTTTACCATTTTGATTATATTTCATTTGTTTAACATTTTCAAAACGATTTGGATGCATATATGATGGTAGTTTTGTTTTAATAAAGGATAGAATTTCTTCACTAGTTAGTTTTCCTTCATAAATTAAAACAATTTGATCATTTATTTCATCATATAGACAAAAAGCATTTTTAATTTTTTCCATTGCGTTAATTGCTACTTCAATTTCACCAAGTTCAATACGATAGCCATGATGTTTAATTTGGAAGTCTTTACGTGAAATGTAGATTAATTCATGTTTTTCATTATACTTACATAAATCACCAGTACGATAAACTATTTCTGGAAAATGCTTATTTAAAGGATTTTGAACAAAGGTTTGCTTTGTTTTTTCCTCATTATTGTAATAACCACTTGCGACAAAAGCTCCTCGACAATATAGTTCACCTATTTCATTAGGCGTAGTTACAAGTTTATTATCATTTATCAACATAACATCAAGATTTTTACATGCATATCCAATTGGTACAGATTCTGTTAACGGAATCTTTTTCTTTACAACATAATAAGTGCAAATATCAGTTGTTTCTGTTGGACCAAACAAGTTAGCATATTTAACCTTAGGAAGATGATCCATCCAATAATTTAAGATTTTACTCATCATAACTTCACCAGCAAACATTGCAAGTTTAAGGTTTTCAATTTTGACATAATCTAAGACCTTTAAGTTAGCAATAATTGCATAAGCTGATGGTACCCAATATATCGTATTTACTTTATTTTCATTCAAACCTTTTACAAGTTGAATAGGAAATGAAAAATATGCTTTAGGAATTATGTAAAGAGTTGCACCGGTAAATAGGGTTGAGAATACATCTGTTACTGACATTGAAAAATAAAACGGTGTTTGACTACCAAATATTGTATTCTTATTAAATTTAAACTCTGTACTTACCCATTCAATATAAGCTAACACATTATCATGGGTTACCACCGTTCCTTTAGGAAGCCCAGTTGAACCACTTGTAAATAAAATATAAGCGGGATTAGCCGAAATTATTTGTCTTTTGACATTATTAATTATTGCCTCATTAATCTCTTCATTTAGCATTTCATTAATATCTATAAGAATAGTTTTAAAGTTTACACGGATTTCTTTTTCCATCTCTTCTTTTAAACTATCATCAAAGATTATAATTTTTGGAGTAACTACACTTAAAATTTTCTCAATCCTTTCATATGGAGAATCGGGATCAAGAACAACATAGGTAGATCCTGCATACATTATGCCAAGTATGGATATGATCGTTTTGATACTTTTCTTAGTAAAGATTGCGACAATATCATTTATTTTAATATTATTATTAATTAAATATGTACCAAGTTTTTTAGCATCTACTTGAAGGTCTAAAAAACTAATCTTTCCTTCATTTTCAATAAAGGCTATTTTTTCTGGATACTTTTTTACAGTTTGTTCAAACTTGTCAATTATTGTCATTTCTTATACCCCCTATATATATATAACAAACAACTTGTTAATTTTTACAATTTTATTGATTATATCAAATTTGTAAGGAAAAGTCAAAAAAAAGAAATCTAACATGTCAGCTTAAAAAGAAAATTAGGAACTCCTAATTTTCTTTAATTCCAATATTGTCTAAAATAAACTTAGCTATTTTTTCAGTAGCATGTTCATCGATGTTTTCTTCTTGGGCTTTTTTGATTTCTTGCAGTTCTTGTTCATTATTTAGAAGATCAAGACCTACTTTTACTAAATCTTTAGGTTTCTTAGCTGATTTTGCCATATGTAGTTTTAAGAAGAAATCTTTATTGGCAGTTTCACATCCTGGGATTGGATAGGTAATAATCATTGGAGTTCGTGATGCGACTGTCTCAGTGGAGGTAAGTCCACCAGGTTTGGTATAGACAATGTCAGATGCTTTCATATATAATGGCATATCTGTAGTGTGACCAATAACAACAAACGCTTTATTATCTTTATATTTTTTAATTTGTTGATTGTAGATTTTTTGATTGTTTCCACAAATAACGACTATTTGTAATTTATTGAGTTCATCTGATTTATTAAAAGCTTTTGTTAAGGCTGTTAATTTACCAGCGCCCATACTACCACCAATTAGAAGGATTGTTTTCTTGTCTTTATCTAAGCCTAGTTTTTCACAAGCTTCTTCTTTGGTTAAAGAACTTAAGATTCGAGGAGAAAAAGGAATACCAAAAGGATGAAGTTTCTCTCTTGGAAGGCCTCGTTCTACGCATTCATCTGCAAGACTTGGATGGGGAATGATGTATTCACTACATTCAGTTTCTTCCCAAAAGGGCGTAAGGGTATAGTCAGTTAGTACTGCAAAGTCTTTAGGAACAATATCTCCTTTTCTTTTCATCCAAGTTATGGTTTCAGCTGGATATAGATGAGTCATAACTATGGCATCATAATGGTTTTCTTCTAAATACTTTTCTAAGTATTTATCCATTTTTTTATTTACTTTGTATACAGGAGAATTCTTAGTGCGTTTACTTACGGCCATACCAAGTTTATATACACAGCCAAACACTTTTGGAGCAACTTGAACGGTCTTAACATAAGTATTTGCGACACGTTTAGCAACTTTTTCTCCAGCGAGTGTTAAATAGTCGAAAACAAAAGCGGTATGTCCCATCTTTTCAAATTGTGCTTTTAAGGCGTTAGCCGCCGCATCATGGCCGCCACCAGTTTTACATGATAATAAAAGTATCTTCATATTAGGTTTTTCCAAAAGCAAAACGTATTTCTTTGCTTTCACTTTCTTTCAATGATTTTAAATGTTTAAAGCATACAAGTCCTGCAATTAGAAAACTTGATAAAACAATTGATAATCCCATTTTTTGGAAAATTGACATAACAATCATTGCGATAAACCAACATCCATATGTAATAATTGATCTTAAAGCATGAGGATTAACAATAATAATTGTTGAGAAAAAGATATAACTTAAAGCAAGAGATACAAAAGGAATAAAATTAGGAAGTATCGCAAATAAAACACCAAAGCTTGTTAGAATGCACTTTCCACCTTTTTTAAATCCATTGAAGATTGGAAATGCATGACCAAGAAGAGGAGAAATAATTACTAAAGCAAATAGAGCATTTGTTGTATCTAAATATCTTGTCGCAATATATACAGGTAAAACCCCTTTGAAAAAATCAAAGATTAAAGCTAAAATGCCACAAAGTTTTCCACCATATTTAAAGGCATTAGCCATACCTGGATTATGGTCATCACTTATTTCCATAATGTCTTTATGTTTTAATATTTTTACAATTAAATATGAAAATAAGACACTACCTAAAAGATAACCACTTAGCATAAAACCAAGATAACCAAATATATTAGTCAAATATAAGTACATATATTAGTCCTTCCTTATTATTATATACTAGTTTGCTAAAAGATTTAATAAACGTATTAGTTCTATTGAATCTTTTTCTCCAAGTTTATCAATAATATTTTTTACATTTTCTACTATTTTATTTTTTATTTTTATTGCGAGATCTTTTCCTTTTTCTGTAAGTTTTACTAAAGTTCTTCTTTTATCAAGTGCATCATTTTCTCTAATGATGTATTTTTTCATTTCTAGTGTTTTTAGAGTAGTTGATATTCTACCACTAGTTAAATTTTGAGCATGGCAAAGTTCACCAGACGTCATAGTTTTCCTACCATCACACTCGCCTTGTAGTAATATTTGAAGAATACCATACTCTCCTTGTGACAATTCACTAATGTTTTTAATTTGCGCGTTGCTGCCTTTCATTAATTTCATAAATTCTTTTGTAATATAACTTTCAGACATATTATCACCTTTTATCTTTTACTAAAAGATATTATACTACATTTATGTTATAAAGTCAATAACTTATTAAAAATGAAAACATTTTTTCTGATTATCTTATGATATATTCAAAAAAGTTATCTTTTGAATTTTACAATTTGGTTATATTTTCTCTATATGGTATAATCACCCATATGGAGGAACTTCACATGAGAAAGGTAAATTTAACAATGAATTTTCGTTAGTACATAATGATATCATAACTGCTTTTGAATGTCTACAAGAAAACCAAATATTAATGAATTCTTAACTATTGTTTCTCACAAAAAGGTTGATAATGGTTGGACTATCAAATATAATAATTCTTAATGATGTGTTTTTTAACGAATAGGTTATGCCGTAGGCATTTTAAATATTAATAGAAATACTTTGATGTGAGAGTTATTTTGGTATTCCGAGTGGTCATTTTTTTACATTTACTTTTGGAATGTACCCTCTTCTTACTGACTATTTTTTATATTTCTTTGATAGCACAAGTTTCTTCATCTCCTCATAATTTAACCTTTCTGACTTCGTAGACTGTTGTACTTCGCTTATGAAACCTCACGGGGTGAGTTGATAATTTTTTGTTCTTCACAACCTCTTGATTTACTATTTTGAGTTTACGTTTACCTTTTAGACTTCGGATAGCTTTGCTCCCTTATCTTTCATTTAGCCTTATATCAAGTTTCTATTCGTAGGCTCAAAGAATTTGTTACATCAATTCCTTTATCTAGGCATCACTGCTTTCGACTTGTGGTTCACTACACTTGGCGGTAAATACCCGTGACTGAACTTTCATCAGTTAGATTATCAACATGCCCGTTACATTTAAAATAGAGATTTGATTGATTAGTCAAATCTCTATTTTACGTTTTCTTTTATATCAATATATTTAATATTTGAATTTTTTGAAAGGCATTAATGTAGTATAATTTCTACAGATGCTTGATTTAAGTAAAACTAACTTTCTTTCTTTTTAGTAAATATTTTTTTGCTTGCATCAATTATGTCACCAAATGTTTTTTTCTTGATTGCAAACCAGAAAATTGCAAAACCACCAATTCCTACAACAGCTACTGACCCAACTATGATTCCTGCAATTGCTCCGCCAGATAATCCTTTCTTTTTTGGAGCATCTTCATAAACAGCGGTAAGTGTTGTTTCACCAGTTACCGTAAATGTATAACTTTTCTCTGTGCTTACTACTTTTCCGTTTGCATCTTTCCAACACTTAAACACTTTCCCTACCTTTGGTTCATTAGCGGTAATAGTAACAGTTTCGCCAACTATAAGTTTGCCTCCACCTATGCCATCAACAACTTCAACAGCGACTTTTACAAGTTTTGCTATAGCTAGATTGCTAAGTTCTTGTCCTTTTTCATCAAAATGTTTGTGACAGAAAGCACAATCTTTATGTCCTTTTACGCCTTCTTTTTCTTCGGTTGCAGGTATTTCGTCTATCCATGATCCAAACTTGTGTGCCTTTGGTATAACAAGTTTACTTTCATCTATAATTGGTTTTGTTGCCTCTGAATCCTCAAACTTTAATTCACAACCACTACATCTATAGTATGGGATTCTACCTTCCTTCATACAAGTAGCTTCTTCTCCATCAACAAGTGTAGTAATATGGGTTGTGTGTAATAGTGCAGGGATTATGAAATATCCACAGTCAAGGCATTTAACAGGATCTTCTTCTGTTGCTTCAGTCCTATCAGGGCGGTGTGTCGCCTCATCACATATTACTTCACAGTTTTTGCATTCGTGGTAGTGTTTGTCACTGTTTGAAGACCATTTACTATTGAAATCGTGAATAATTGTTTCTGGAAGTAAGATTTCATTTGTACAAGTCGAATCAGAAAAGATTTTTCTACAATCTTCTCGTTCGCATTCATAATACTCTATGTTTCCATCTTTACCCTCAGAACAAGTTGTTCCTTCGTGAAGTTTTAGTTTATGGGCTTTAGGAATTATTGCATTTTTATCTTCCCACTCTACAGTGCAAGCTGAATCAAAAAATTCTTTTCCACAATCTTCACATGCATACTTATCTTTTACTCCATCTTGGGTGCAAGTTTCAAGTCTTCCTGCTTCTTTTAGCATCACATTAGTGTGCTGGCACTCTATTGCTCTAACAGTCTGAATGGTCAGTGTCATTTCTGTTAAATCCGCATTTTGACTAACTAACAACGCTTTACCACCAGAAATATTTAAATCACAAAGCCAATTATCCAAAGTTACTTTGCTAGCATCCTGAAAGAATTTTCCTTCTGGTGCTTTTATCGTTACTTCAACTTCTAAAAGTGTATTTGTATAAATTTTACCATCAACCAATGGTCCAACATTGTTTATTGTAATATCATAACCATTTTTCTCAGAAACTTTCAATGATTCGGCCGTAAGACCTACAATAGGCTGTGATACATCAATATCCAAGGATTGAATCACACTATCAATGCGAAGCAAGACAAGCACAGTTAAAGCTCCATCGTTACTTCTTATTTCCTTGCTCAATACTTCACCATGGGTTAATGATACATTAATATCATCAACGTTTTCAGGGAATTTACAGTTTGCTTGTGACTTGAAGGCGTAAAGTATTACGCTATTTTCTTTAATGTATGTTGTATCAAAGTTGTGAGAACCACATAAATAACTATTTCCATCGCGAGTATAAGCTACCTTGTAAAAGTAGATTCCCAAATCGATAACATTACCTTTAATAACATTAGGATAAAACAATGGTCTATACGCCATTCCTTTATAAAACTCAGGAACATCGATTACGACCTCTCTAATATATTCATCCGATGAACATAGTGTACAGATCCCATTGACAAAGTTGTGCGGAAGAAAATCACCATATTCACAACCACACACGACCCCATCATGTTCATACTGACACTTCGCTCGCGTTTGACAAGTTGCTGTTCCTCCTTTTGGAGAGTGTCTACGTGAGACATCTTCCACTCCACAGTACTTGCAAAAGCCAAGGTGTGTATATGTACCATCGTTGTTGTTGAACGATCTATACTCATATTTATGCCCCGTAGGAAGAAGATATTGTTTTCCACACACTTCACAATTTGCGCCAGTTAAGCAAGTTGGGACTCCACCACTATGTGCTTCTTTTATGATGTTACCATTTTCATCTTTTTCAAATTCACCACATTCACATTGATGTACGTGATAATTTTCATCAGTTTTGTCCGGAACAATGTTGAAATGGTGTTTTGCATCAGGATTACCAAGATCACCACATTTTTTGCACTTCGCGTTGCAACCCGAATAGAACTCATGTTTTTCATATCCAGATCCTTTATCTAATGTTACACAAACGCCAGGGCAACTCGGATCAGTACACTTTGTATATCCATGATACTCTAAGCCTATTTTAGCAAAATCACTCCAGGTATGCTCATGTCCACCTGACACGGCTTCTACCTCAATAGGAATGTCACAAGTTTGACCGTCAGCCGCTATTGCAGTGATATACATCGTGCCACCATCCATAGCATTAACCGCAGTTATACGATAATAGCATGTTGATTCTTCAAAGACGTTAGAACATTGTAATTCCGTGCCAATAGGAGCAGACTTTATTGTGTAATTATATGGACCTGGTGCACCTCTAAGCCATATTCCTGTGTCGGTATACAATGTACCAATTTTACCTGTTACTTGTTCTCCAATAATAGGGGTTATTTTAGCAGGATATCCTATATAAGTCATACCTTTTGAAATAATAAAGTCCATTTGTATGGCTGTAGTTATAGTATTTCTTCCGGCAATGTCCCAAAGTTCAATGTCTTTGCCTTTGCCAAGTTCAGCACTAGAAACCTTGAATTTTCTTTTTAACATATCGGTATCACTAGATATAGCATACCCTGTTTTAGGTTCAAAAGAAACTCGAATACAATATGCAACGTTTTGTTCGATAAGTTGACTTTCAACTCTATCCCACAAAAGCGATGTATTATTATCACTCCATAACATTTGTTTTTGTCCATTGCGACTTACCTCTATAAGAGTCGCAGTATAGTTTGCCCCTGCTGGTACTTTTAGTTTTTTTGTTGCTTCGTCTTCAAATTCGAACGCAGTTGCGAGACTATCTCCCACATTAGTTTTATTAAATGCAACTTCAAGAGTGTCGATAGTGGTTCCTTCCGCATGTGCTATATTTCCAGAATTAAGAAAGACCATACCAATCATTAAGGCAAGACACACGGTGAAGGCAATGACAAACGAAAATGATTTTATTTTATTTTTTCTATTATGTATCATAATTGTAACTCCTTGTTATTTTTTTAATAGTTATAATAATTTGTGCTTTTTCACGAAATTATAGTAAAGTTATATAATCTTCTTTTATTTGTTAAATTTGTAAAATCTCTAATACACAACGAAATAATCTACTCCCAAACTATTTTCAAATTTGAATGAGATGGCACCAATTGATTTCATAGCATAAGCAAAGCCTGGATTTTCCTTTGTACCAATAAGGGCATCTACAGCAATCTTACCAATTTGCATATTTAGGTTTTCGGCTGTTCCTATTTTTAAAACAGCATTAAGTGTATCAAAAAAATCAGCTGTATCATCAGATGAAAGATTGTTGAGTGTAAGTGATTTATATGTAATACCGTAGGAAAAATCTTTTCCTGTTTTTTCTATGCGCACTGTAGATGATATGTATAGACTATTAGGAATATACTTTTTTAAATACTTATAAGGGAACTTCCTCATATCTTCTTTGAAGGGCGTAAGATCAAGTTTTGACACAACATTAAAGTTTGCACTACCATTTTCAGCAATCTCTGAAAAGTCTACTTGAACAATAGTAACAGAAACTTCCTTTTCTCCAAGTTTTATTTTTCCTCCAGTTTGTTCATAGAATACTGTTTGAGCAATTGCTCCAACTTGTTTTTCTGTAAGTAAAAGGTTACCAGTCATACTTTTACCCACAAGTGAAGTTAGATTCACTGAATAACCTTTATACCCCTTTCCTTCTTCATAAGAAATAAGTCCTTCAATCTTTTTATTAACTTCAGTTTTCATATCAATAAAATCGTTATCATCATAGGCATTTGGACAAATTATTGATTCATCTACTTCTTTACTAAGAGTCTTAAGTTGCCCTGTAGTGCGAAAAAGATCAATACCATAAGTTTTACGAATATAAATATATCCGCCAATAATGGTGACAGCTAAAATAGCCACAATAATAACTAAACTTATAATTATTTTTTTAATTATTTTCATAAAAAATCTCCTTTTTAATATTAAAGTCGCTCGTCATAAGCCAAGCGACTCTTATTATGTTATAAATGTTTATGTATTATTCTAAAGTGATCCAAAGCGCAGGTACAATTCCACCGATATTACCGGCAACATTTAACCTACCAGGGTATATTCCACTACGTACAGTGTGGACATCAAGTCCTTTGTTATAAGAGGCATTAGCTACATATGGTGAACGCGTCAACCAATTTACTGTACCTTCAGTTCTACTAAAGTCTCCTCTTCCTTCATTTAAATAAGAACAAAGCCCTTGGAATCTTGCGAAATCTGTTGTTCCTAATGCCCTTGCTGAATCATTACCCATCTCTTTAGAAAAACCATATGCTTCAGTAGTTATTTCTTGTAAAGACAATAAGAATATTTTATCATTTGTATTTCGAGCTTGGGCCGCAAACTGATTTTCTCCATCCTTAAAATATTTTGGATTTTTGTTTGGATTACAACTTGTCACACTATTATCTACAAGAGTTATTTTAATGATTTCTTTTTGCAAATCATTGAATACATCGTTATAGAAGGTTTCATTTAGCCATCTACGAATAAATGTGTATTCCCAATTATTAGCATAAGTTCCATCTGGTACGCCTTGTTCCGCGTTATAAGAAATAGCCGTATTTAGAGTTTTAAATTCCAACTGTGGTTTCCAAAAATCTAAAGCTAATTCACTCATCAAAAATGCTGAATTATTAGTTGTTGTAAGAATTCTCCACTTGATTGGTTCAAATCTAAACCAATACATCGTTCCGAAATATCCATTTGAATTTGACCAATAATTACAATTAGTTCCACCTACCCATCTAGTTGTATTTCTTACGATACCACGATACTTTACACCATTATAGATAACATCCTTATACCAAATATCTGCAGCATCCTCATAATGGAGCCAATTATTATCATTTGAATCCTTTTCATATTCTGGATAATCCCCCGCAATTTCTAAAAGTTTAGCAATTATAGTTTCATCTTTTTCGCAGGATTGAGTCCAATGGCCAAAATAGATATAATTACCATCACGCGTATATTTTATTGGATTATTTTCACCACAAGTGGTACAGACATCACAGACATAACTATGATTACCATTAGCAGGAATCTCAACTTTGGTATTGTAATCACATTCATCACGTTTACAAATATCGTATGCGTTCCAACCAGGTAGACAATCAGGTTCTTTTGCCTCATGATGTTCAAGTAAATGTCCTAATGCTTCTCTAATATTATTTTGTGTATTTGTCGTATAATCACAACGTGTACATGTGTCATATGATTGCCAATATCCTTCCTCTGTGCAAGTAGGATCTTTTGCTGAATGAACTACCTTGTCATGCCCTAGGGCTGGTATTCCCTTATAAGCTGTAAGTTCAGTACATCCTTCATTGGCACATTTATAGTATTCTTCGGTTCCCCATTTTTCACAAGTTGGCTCCACTCGTGGAAAGTGTATAGACATATTGTGTCCGGTTGCGGGGATTTCTTCATATCCCTCAGTTTTACCACAATAATTATTGCATCTTTTGTATGCTTTCCAACCGATCTCAGTACAAGTTGGATCTTTTTTCTCAACATCTCGCATATCATGACCAAGAGCTGGAATTTCCTCTTGTTCAGTATATGTGCATCCATAGTTTATACATCTTTTTCCATGCGTAAGTCCAGGTCTTTCACAACTTGGACTATAACCTTTTTCTTCTCTTAAATTATGTGAAGCAAGTTCACCATACTCAAAAGTTTCTCTACCTAAATTGCCACAAATACTACAAACTAGACGATAGACTGCTTTTCTTTGGCAAGTTGCCTCATCAACGAGGTTATTACCAGTAATTTTTTCAACATAACTGTGTATATGTTGTTCATCGGCTTGCACTAACCCTGCAACTATGAAATACGAAAAACTTGTTGTTTCAAAGGATATTTTATCACCATTAACAGTAGTACTAAGTTCTTCTACTGTTTTTTCTCCCTTGATATGATAGGTAACATAACCATTTGTTGCCTCAAATGGTATCGGCAAAGTTATCTTTACTTTGCCATCTGGTTGTACTTTTTTACCATTCTTAGTTATAGCTATATCAAATATGGCGATTTTAGCACTATCGTATGGTTTAGTGATTGCCATAATAGCTTCTTTTCCTTGTTGACTTTCGACAGATTGTTTTTTTACTTCTAGTATGGACTCTTTTTCAAATGTTCCATACACAGTTATGCCGCTTTTGTCAACCAGTTTATCTACGGATTTGCTTTTCTTACCACAACTAATCATTGTAAAACATAGCACCATAATTATAGTCAATGTAATGATTTTTAACTCTTTTTTTATCATAGAAACCTCCTTTAAATTTTTATTAAAATAACAAGATAAAACAACTTTTCGGATAAGTAGTTAATTTCCCACCTATCCGATTATCTTTTTTGACTTTAACTACTTGAGTTATTTCATAACAAAATAACCGTACTTAATTGTAATAGGCTTATTTGGTGTTGGATTTATAAATACTTTATTCCCCCCTATATTAACTGTACAAACTTCTACATAAGTTGTTTGTGGTTTAGGAATTTCAGCATCAACTTTAAATGGTTTAGTATAGTTATTTGCGTTATTAACCATATAATTATCACCTATAGTTGCATTAACAATATCGCCAACAATATCTTTTTCTGCAAGAGAATAGTTGGCCGTTTCTAAACTAGTCAATTTAAAACTTTCTATTTCTAAACCCACATCTGCACACTTAATCGTAATAGTAATGTCATCACCTACAAATAATTCAGTAGGTGATCCTGTTATAATATTACTATTAATTATAATCAAGTTCACATGCACCGTTTATAGGAAGAGGCGTGATACTTATGGTAATATCTTGTCTTCTACCATATAGTTGTATTTAGCCTTACCATCACCATTATAAGGGAAGTATGGTTATTGTTTTTTTATTTTACCTCCTTCTTCAAAATATAGGCGCTGGAATAACGATACCTACTCGCCACAATTTACGGTACTCGGTTTTCTATGTCGTTTCCTTTCCTCTCTCCAAGTTTAAAGTCATATGAGCGGACTAATTATTTAACATATCGTTTATTACTTTTTCAAGAGCAAATGTTGCTTACATTTTTTATAGTGAATCAAGTATGTCAGCAAGATAATCAGATGGTACAGATTCATAAAAAAAAGTATCTATAACATCTTCTTCTTTGGCACGTTTTATTTTATATGCAATAGTCTCATCTGAAACGTTGTCACAAAGCAATGCGATTTTAACTTCTGGCTTTTGCTTTTTAACTTCTTTTACTGTGTTCATACGCTCATCGAATGTTCCATCACCTGATCTAGTTACATCCATTACGAGAATAGTTGCTGAAAGTGCATTTAGCAAAGCTAAAATACGCTCTGTTTCTTGTGAAAAACATTTTTCTATTAAAATGCCCGCACGTTTTAAGGCATCTGTTACCGCTTCCAAAACAAGTCTGTTTCTAATTGCAAGTACCGCTTTTTTCATCTAATACCATTTCTCCTTCTACAATATGTGTGTAATTTATTATTTATAAAAAATAATTATATTACCATTTTTATAATACTTTAAATTTAATTCAGCAAATTACTTTATTTGTTTAATTAATATTGTCGTTTACTAGTCTAAAATTTTATAAGCATACAATTAATTTTAATTTATACATACATTTTATCATATGTTCATTTTTTTGGGAAGTGCCATTTGGCACCACTTTGAATTTTTTTTAATTTTGCTTATGAAAAATCAGCCGATATCATGTCTTTAAAGCAAATATAAATAAAATTATTTACTATTTCCTTGTCTTTCAAAAAATATATCACTTAAATAAGTTTTATACAAATGATAACTTAGTTAATTCAATAGAAAAATATATGGATTTTTATAATAACAAAAGATTTCAAGCCAAATTAAAAAACTTGCCTCCGATAGCATATCGAAGCCAAGTTTTATTGGCATAAAGTTTTATTTTATTATCTATCTACTTGACAGACATCAGTTCAAACAGGCTGATTATATTTTTGTGGATACTAACTATATTCGTCGGTCTTATCTAATATTACAAGTCCTGACTCTCTAGCTCTTACGGCAAGTTGCGTACGCGAACGGAATCCAGTTTTATCAAGCATATTCGCAACATGGTTTTTAACAACACCAGAAGATATACCAAGTTTTTCGGAGATTTCTCTGTTACTGTAACCTCCTGTCATTAGGCGTAATATTTCAAGTTCCTTTTCGGTAAACTCTGTACTTAATGCAAGTCCCATTTTGACGGGTTGAGGTTTATCCGGATAAACAATTTCGCCTTTTATAACTCGTTCCATAAGCGACAATATTGGTTGTTCATTTGCTTCTTTGTACCAGAATCCTTCTACACCAATTTGTTTGGCGCGTTTTATATATGAACATTCTGGCATACTTGTCACAATAATAATTTTTGTTTTTGGATACTTCTTTTTAATTTTTTCTGCTGCATCAAGTCCGCTTTCGCCATTTTCTGTTACCACATCCATAACAATAAGATCAATAGGAGTGTGAGCACAAATAATGTCTGCAACGGTTGCGTTTTCTATTGCTACTTCTAGGTAGAATTTATCTGACGACTCAACAAAATGCGAAAACAGTGCTTTAGGCATTTGTTGATCTTCAACTATCATGACCGAATATTTTCCTTCTTTCATATTTTTTCTCCTTGTGACAATTCTATTAAAAGTTCAAAATGTGGTGTACTACTTATTATCATTTTGCCGTTTTCCCTTTCGACAAGAGATCGAAGATTTGTCAATCCACCACCTTCTACAATTACACCTTTAGGTTTTTCACCATCATTTGTAATAGATATTGTATATACATCATTTTTTTCTGACACTACAATAGTCATATTTTTTCCATTTGCGTGGGAAACAGTGTTAGTAAGACATTCATGCATAGCATGTGTAAGTATTTTTTCTCTTATCGTATCAGGTTTAGGTAGTTTTCCCTCAAAAATAATGTTTACACCGACAAGCTTTGCTGCATCTTCAATAACTTTTATATTACTATTCTTTGATACCTTACGTACACTTTTTAAAGCTGTAATTTCTGCTTTCCAAAAGCTAACAAGTTCTTTGCATTCTGCTTCAGTAAGAGAAGTGTTAAGTTTCCGTTTTGTAGTAAGCAAAAGTTTGCCCATATCATTATGGATACGAGTTTTAGCTGCCAAATGTTCTTTTTCTTTTGTAAGTTCAGCAACATTTTTTCCATATACAACAAGTCGGTTGTTAATCTTTTTCAGTTCATCGAGTTTTTTCTCTAATTCTCGTGTTAATCGATATCTTTCGGAAATATTCACTGCAACAATTTCATAAACTATTTTACCATCTATTTCGTGTGCATACTTTTTAAAGGATACAACTTTACAATCACCATATTCAATGATTGGTTTATCTCCAGTTTGAAGTGATTGGCAATTACCTTCAAGTTCCCCATGTGTAATCTTTAGCCAAAAAGCTTTGCCATTTAACAGTGTTTTACCAGTTGTAAGAACACAAAGATTATTCATTTCAGTGTTAGCAAAACGAATAAGTCCACTTTCTTCATAAAAACAGATTCCAGCTGGAAGAGTATCTGCACTTTCCTTTATTGATATTGGTGAAATGTGTTTTTTATTCCATATCACTGCACTAACAAGACCAATAATTGTTCCTACAAAAAGCAACAACGAAACAACATAATATAACCAAATTGGCAATTTTAAAACTGTAAATGATGGTTCAAACACTCGCATATTTATGCGATATAAATAACTACCTCGCATTGTTAAAAACACTACTACAAAAGAAAAAATAAACATTATCGATGAAAGCATTATATATGCACGTTTTTTACAAAGTCTGACTGAAGTAAATAGACCAATAATTGACAAAACAAATGTTACAATGAATGAAAAAATGATGATTTGTCTTATTAAAAGTGGAGCATCAATAAATCTCACATTACACCTCCATGATGTAATAGCAGTGAATAGTAAACTTCTTCATCATCAGTTTCAATACTAACGTTATATTCAGAAAATTTAGCCTTTATTTTTTTGGAAATAGTTTCCTTCCCACTATCACTTTCAATCCGCAAAATTATATCATCGCCATGATTGCGTAAACGAACAATAATGGCTCCCGGCAAATTGTAGTAATTATTAATACACTCTTCAAAAAAGTCGTAAAGAACTTCTACTTTTTTACCATCAATTTTACCTTGACATGTACAATCGTAAGAACATTCTGCACCAGTAAGTGAGAGATAATCGAGCGACTCTTTAATGGCAAGAGACAATTCACCAATGTCAATATTTTTTTGTTTTTCAGTTAGCATAATAATATTACTTCTACGCTTGATGTACGCTGCTAAAATACAAGCAAAGCGCATTTCGGCAGTATATTCGATATCGTTGAATGATTTTTTTTGATCAATACTTGATAGAAATGCACTCAGTTTTTTCACCTCTTCATGCGTAGCTGCTTCTATTTTTGTATACAATCGCTTTTGTTCTATTATCTGTGTTTTTTGCTTTTTTAATTCATTTTCTGCTTCAATGATATAGTTTTCTTCAGATAGTTTTTCGTTAGTTTCCGCTAGTGCATTGTTTATCTCAATTATTCTAGCTAAATTTTCAAGTCTAAATGACCATCCCCCATTTATCTTTACTGCCGACAATCGTGTGTTTTTATCTATCATTATAGGACTTTCTGTGGCAAGTTGAAACAGTTTTTTTTCCGTAATAATAGAGTTTTTAGAGTAGTAAACCACATTAAATTTTTCATCTGTGATAACAGCCGCATAAGCCGAATGGAAAAAGTAATTTTCATAATCTTCATTGGTCGGAATAAGGCCAATAGTAATACAACTCTCTATCACTACAATTCCTGAAAAGCATATTAATTCAGGAATTTTGAAAGCTGCTGTATCATTTAAAAAACATACAGTTGAAATCGCTGTACATACAATAAAAGTAGTTACAGGTATCCACGTTTTCTTTTTACATGCGGACACTCTACACTTTAAGATAAGAACAATGAGACTTGTAAACGTTACAACAATTTCCCACGCAAGAGCTATGTAAAATACAATTCTATGCTTATATGAAAAATCACCATCAAAATTCAAAGCAAAAGCCCAGCCATGAATTTCATTTGTAAAAATTAGAATAATCAATATAATTGCAGGCAAATACAATAAATACCATGCTTTTGCAAGCGGCTTACCTTTCTTATTTTCTAGACTTAGGGCCGCAAGCAGTATTGTTGGTGGGATGAACATTTGTGGAACATAATATGTATACCAAAAATAGCGTAAAATTTTATCCAAACCTTTTGTCAGTTCGTATTTCATCATCCTAACCACAAGGAAAAACAAAATTAATACAGCAATCGTCAGGAAATATGCAAGTAAATCTTTTCTAACCATTCGATGTATAAGTGAAACTCCCCACAAAACCACAAGAGAAATAAGTATCGTGTTAGCAAACAAAGCAAATAATGCGTGCCAAAAGTCGGGCAAAAGGGAATCTATTGCTTGAAATATACCTGCTAGACCAAATAGCAATAGACATATTGAGTAAAGAACTATTTTTTTTCTATTTCTTACAACCCGCATTCTCACATTTCTCCTTTTTAATAACTTTTCTTCATTATATCAAATTTTTTTCAAAATTGCAAAATTATTACAAAAATCGTTATTAAATTAATATTATTAACATTACAGCTGAAGACTCAAATAATCAAAAGCAAACATTAATTGCTAAGGGGTATGGGATGTAAAAACTTAATAAATGAAAAAAGAGAGGAATTTTTTTCATCTAGCCTTTATTTTAAGTATTCCGAATAAGCAGTATAATTTGCTACTTGGCTTAGGGTGATAAGGCCAAGACCTTGGCTGTTGATATTATAATCAAAGTCCTCTGCGCCAAGAACTTATTATGACACAACACCCCTTCGTTAATTTCTTTTAACTGTATCTTCAATTGAAATGTAGTGTTAAAAGCGTCTACACCATAAGTATCAGATATATAAAAATATGAGGTTACACGAACGATAGTTAAAATATCAACTATCACCAAAGCGCTAATCAATATATTTCTAAATACCATTACAATGGGGACTAAGATTTTCTTTATTATAATATTATATTACGATTATTTAAATTTTTATACCACGCTTGGAAAATTTTTTCTACTTTACAGGATGTAATGGTTTTTTAAATACGTAAAATTAAAGCAAGCGGAAAAACTCCCGCTTGCAACATATTTCTTCGTCCACAATTTATTATTTATGAACTATAGTCAACTCGCACTTACGCAGATTTAGTAATTTTTAGATTTCCGGTAGCTGCCTTATTTGCAGTAACTACGATTTTAACAGTAAATGGTCTTCCCGTGCCAAAAAAGCTATACTCACCGTTATCATTAAGTGTTAATTCACTATCTAAAAAATATACCTTCATAGTTAGGTCTGTAGTATTTAGCAATTCAAAACCATACTCAGCAGATTTGCCTTTTGCAACGATAAGGTTAATTGTAAATTCTCTACTCTCGCCTTCTAACAAATAAATACTATCTGAAGTTGCAACGCCACTATTCATAGTAAGTTCAGTAGAATCAAAGTGCGTATCAGTTATTTCACCAAAACCTATTGTTACTCCACCTTCCATAATCGCAAACTGATACCCTACAAAACCAGGAGTTTTTGAATCAAAGGAAGCCATAGCGCCCTCAATAGTTTGGCCAGGCATAAGCATTTCCACGCCTTCAGGTAAAGTAATAGTGCCTGCGATACTTTTTGAAACAGACTTAAAGAAAAAATTCGGTTTATATCCAGATGTTATAGGAGTATGTTTTCCGCCTTCCTCTTTGGTAAGCAATCTTAACTTAATAGTAAATTTATCGTAATTATTTACTGTGCCAAACTTAGTTAGCATTTGACCGGTCTTCAATTCATCTTTAGTTGCTCCTTCAACAATTAAACCAACATTATCGCCAACAGTTGCCTTTTCTACTTGTTTGCGATTCATTTCCATTTTTTTAACGGTTAATTTCTTGCCAAGTTCTTGGTTATAGATTTCATCGTTGACGCTTATCGTACCTTGAGTAATTTGGGTCGTTACTATTACCCCACTAACATTTGAAATTGTGAATACATCATGGATGCCAGTAACTAAATTTGCGGTGTCATATACTACGAAAGTAATCGTTTCGATATTTGCCTTAACAGTGAAGTTTTCATCGTCGGTAGTTAAATTCGCTACATTTATAACGTGTCTACCAGGCACGCTGTTCTCTTCCGGAACTAATACGGTAACCCAATCAGTATAAGAATTTGTTTCAGCACTAACTTCTACACAGCTAACACCAAATAATCCACCTTCAAGTTTTTCATCTTTATTTATTTCATACACTTCTTTATCAAGATTTACTGCAAATTGTTTAATAGTGAATACGTCCACTTTTTCGCAATGCGCCCATTCCATAGTCCCGTTTAGAACAATTTTATACTTATAGTTTCCAGCATTAGTAGGTGCCGTATCTATCCAGTTGTCCTCACCATCATTAACGCAGTAAGAAATACTCATACCACCCTCTTTGTTGGTCACAGTAACAAGGCTATCTATGCTTTGAGTAGTGCCATTGAACGTAAAGTCGATAGCCCCAACGGTGATTTCTCTTGCCTTAGGTGGGATTAAAGTACCCTCTATCGCTTTTTCTTCATGGAAACCACAAATGGTGCAATCTCTTTGCTCCACTCTGTTTACGCCATAGTCAGCCTCGGTTTTAACGATCCACTCGCTAAACGTGTGTTCAGCTGTACCTTCTTTTGCATCAACGTGTCCGCATGTTGCAGGGTGCCAGTGGTGCTTTTCATCATATTCCCACTTAGTCATATCAAACTTGTGCGTGTGGTCTAGTTGTGGAATTACTTCCTTTTTCTCGTACTTACAAACCGTACAAGTGTACACTTTTTCGCCGTTGGCATCTTCAGTTGGCTCTACGTTAATTCTACCCTCGTCAAAGGTATGCGCCGCAACATCATTTTTTAAGTCGGTATGACCACAAGTTGCAGGGTGCCAGTGGTTATTTTCATCATATTCCCACTTAGTCATATCAAACTTGTGCGTTGCGGTGTCTGATATTGTCCTTTCAATTTCGTATCCGCATTCACATACACCTTTTTCGACTTTGTCCGTGTGAACGCCTGCTGGCGTTTTTTCTGTCCACGTTAACACGTGAGGAATTTTCTCCGTTGTATCGGTGTGCTTCTTTGTGGTGCACTCATGCCAGTGGCTTTTTTCATCATACTTCCACTCGTTGGAATACTTGTGTTTCTTGTTACATGACGTAAATATCGATAACGCCAACACTAATGTCAACGTCAGTACTGTGATGATTGATTTTCTTTTCATAATCTTTCTCCTTTTTATTTAAGTGATTTATTCAAAATCGTTGTTTATTGTGTTTGTATGCCTTTGTCGGATTATTTTACGACAACGGCGTATTTGTATTTAAATATGCCCATTCCCTCAGCGATATTAGTCTGAATAATGGTAGTTTTGTCTGCTGACAACTCAAACGTTGAGCCAACGAACAATCCGTATTTGTGAGCGATGATTTCTTTTTCCATATCTTCCTGACTATCGTAAAACACGATAGCAGTACCTTTGATTTTGTACAGTAACACACCGATGCCTTGACCTTCTTCTTCGCCCGGTGCTTGATCAAAGGTAACCGTCACGGTATTTTTGTCTACAGCAAACTCAAATTTGACCTTTGATGTATTGATGAATTGAATATACTGCTCTTCCGTAATTTTCATTTCCGCAAGAAGTGCTTGCTTAACTTCTTCGGACTCCCACTCGACAATGGCGTCAACTTTGTTGAAAGTCTTCCCCTTAATGTCAGCTGTCGCCCACTTTGCATAAAGTGTGAAAACTCTTGCTGGCATATATGAAAAACTGAATGCTGTGTCAGAAAGCGTTTCTCCACCATCCGTGCTTTCATACCAACCCGCAAAAACAAAACCGTCTTTGGTAGGATCATTCGGAGCTGTTATCGCTGCGCCTGCGCTTGCCTTGATTGGTTGCACAGAGCTGCCTCCTTTGCTGTCAAAGGTTATCGTATATTCTTTTCCGACAACAAGTTTGTCAATCGATGCAGTCTTTTCTCTGTGGCATACCGTACAAGTGTAAACCATTGTGCCTTTTTGCTCCGTTGTCGGCTCAACAATCACGTTGCCATCATCCCAAGAGTGCGCGGCTTTGTCCTTAGTTTCCTTGCATCCCTTGTCTGTGCACGCATGCCAATGTTGAGTCTCGTCGTTGCTCCATTCTTCCGAAAAATTGTGTTTTCCGTTCTTGTTGCATGCCGTAAATATTGACAACGCTAACACTAATGCCAACGTCATCACTGCGATGATTGATTTTCTTTTCATATTATTTCTCCTTTTATTTAAGTGTTTTATTCCAAATCGCCAAAATTGCGATTTAAAACCATTGTTTGTTATTTTTATTGTTTTTTCTTGCTGATTCCTTTGATTGCAGTAATTAAATCGCCAAACGATTTTTTCTTAACTGCAAACCAGAAAATTGCAAATCCGCCGATTCCTGCAATCAGCAACGTACCGATTACGATACCTGCAATTTGTCCACCAGAAAGTCCTTTCTTTGCCGCGGGAGCATCTTCATACACAGCCGTAAGGGTTGTTTCTTCCGATACTGTAAATTTATAACTCTTTTCGGTACTTACAATTTTTCCGCTTGTGTCCTGCCAACATTTGAATACTTTGCCTTCTGCCGGATCGTTTGCCGTTACGGTTACGCTTTCGCCTTGCGTATATACTCCTGCGCCATTTCCGCCTTCGACTTTAATTTCAACAGACGGAGGGGCGTCAACATCTCTGAAATGCGCTTGGATTGTGATTTCTCTTGCAGGCATTTCAAAGGTTGTCGTAGAACTTGTCGCACTTGCAAACTCGATGGGTACGCCCGCCGTTTAGCAAGTCCATTTGTCAAAGACTTTTCCTGTCGGAGCAGGGTTTGCC
>SAMEA104315437__coassemble_245_pt1 | contig 40476 bp, 34 predicted proteins | sample SAMEA104315437__metabat2_high_PE_004 | metagenome-assembled genome bin SAMEA104315437 (sample SAMEA104315437) | gut metagenome | biome: Monkey gut; feature: monkey-associated habitat; material: faeces | place: China | collected 2013
TGCGGTTAAGTCTGGGTCTAAAATGATTGATGAAATGGCCTATGTTAATGGTAAAGTAACCTTTGCTTCCAATCATCAAGGCGGAATTAATGGTGGCATAACTAATGGTAATATGGTAAATTTTACCACTATTCTTCGTGCCCCTGCTAGTTTTTCAAAACCAGTTAATTCGATTGATGTAAAAAGAAAAGAAAATATTAGCGTTACAACTATCGGACGTCATGATGTTACGTTTGTTCATCGTGCTCTACATGTTATCAACGCTCTTACATACTATGCAGTTTTAGAGATGGTGATGGAAAATGAAAAACATCGATAATCTAAGACATGAATTAGATGTTCTTGATGATGAAATCATGAAGTTGCTTGAAAAAAGATTTGAAGTATCAAAAAAAATTGGCAATCTTAAGGCCACATCTTCATCTCTTAACATTTCAAATAGAGAACGTGAACGAGAAATCCTAAATAAATGTAATCCTTACATAAATAAGGAAAGTCTGGAAAAAGTTTATGAAGAAATATTCAAACTAAGTAAGGACTTACAAATTAAGTATTTCCTAGTTGGAAAAAGACTTGATTATAGTCTATCTAAAGAAATTCATCAAATGCTTGGAAATCTTAACTATCAACTTTTTTCTACTTCTTCTTTTGAGGAAATCCTAAAAAAAGATTTTTTAGGCATTAACATTACAAATCCTTATAAAGAAAAGGCTTATAACGCCTGTGATAAAGTTGATGATGTATCAAAAAGAATCGGTATAGTTAATACCATTATTAAAAAAGATAATTTACTATATGGCTTTAACACTGATTATCAAGGATTTAAGAGTTTACTTGAACATTATAATATTGAAGTAAAAGGACAAAGAATTGCTTTAATTGGAGGAGGGAATACCTCTAAGACGATTAACTTAGTTCTTACTGATATGATGGCTACAAACATAATGCATTTTGTAAGACATCCCCGTTTAACAACTGAACTTCCCTTAAATAGTATCACAAACTACGACTTTGATATCTTAATTAATGCGACAAGTTATAATGTTTATCCTAATCTTGAGGTCTCACCACTTGTTAATACGAAAATGATTAAATCCCTTAAGACAATCATTGATGTTAACTATAATCCTGAGCGTTCCATTCTTTCCTTATATAATAAGGACGTAAAATACTATGATGGACTTTGGATGTTAATTGTTCAAGCTAAAATTAGTGAAGAATTATTTAAGTCCTATCATGGTCTTAAGAATCATGTGGAAACCAGTGTTAGTGATATTTATGGCATTCTAAGACAAAAAACAAGAAACATTGTTTTAATTGGTATGCCATTTAGTGGTAAGACAACTGTTGGTAAAATGATTTCTGAAAAACTAGGTTATGAATTTTTTGATACTGATTTAATCTTAGAAGATATGGGACTAGGTTTATCTGATCTTTTAAATCGTGGTTTAAGTGAAGCTGATTTTAGATATTTTGAATCATCTTTGATTAAAAAGCTTTCTACCTTAAATCATGTCGTGATTGCGACTGGAGGAGGAGCGATCTTAGATAAAAACAATCTTCTTCTTTTATCACAAAATGGATTAATTGTTCATTTAGATACTCCCCTTGATACATTAATTAGTCGTATTGATAATACTAGACCACTTACTTCCAATAAAGATGATTTAATTAAAAAATATCAAGAAAGAATTAATCTATATAATCTTTATAGTGACATTACAATTACAACTGATAACATTGATGAAATAATCAAAATAATAAAGGACAAACTAAAATATGAAAATTTTAATAATTAATGGTCCCAATCTTAATTTTTTAGGAATTAGAGAACCAAGTGTTTACGGCAGTAAAACCTATGATGATTTAACTAATTTCTTAAATCAAGAAGGAGCAAAACGAAATATTAATTTAGATATTAGACAAACTAATCATGAAGGATTAATCATTGATTATATTCAAGAAGCCTACTTTAACAAGTATGACGGCATCATCATTAATCCTGGTGGTTATACCCATTATTCAGTAGCTATTCGCGATGCAATCTCCAGTGTGATGATTCCAACTATTGAAGTTCACCTATCTAATATCTTAGAGCGTGAAGATTTTAGAAAAATATCTTTAATTAAAGATGTTTGTGTTAAATCAATCTATGGTAAAGGCTTTGATGGATATCTTGAAGCCTTAGAATACTTTTATAAAAAGGAGAATCAACATGAGTAATCATCCACTAGTAGATAGTTATTCTTACCCTACTTTAAAGAACTTAGGATTAGAAAATAGTGAAAAGCTCATCATTATGGGACCTTGTGCTGTTGAATCAATGGAACAACTAGACGTTATTGCTAAATTCTTAAAAGAAAATGGCATAAAGTTCTTTAGAGCTGGAGCCTTTAAACCTCGTACTTCTGTTTATGACTTTCATGGTCTAGGAATTAAAGGACTAACCATGCTACAAAAGATCAAGAAAAAATATGGTTTAAAGATTGTAACGGAAATCACCTCAACTGAATACTTACATGAAATGCTTGAAGTTGCAGATATTATCCAAGTAGGTGCTAGAAACATGCAAAACTTTGAACTTCTAAAAAAACTAGGTACCCTTTCTAAACCTATTCTTTTAAAAAGAGGCTTTGGAAATACTTTAGAAGAATTCTTGTGTGCAGCAGAATATATTTTAAAAGGTGGTAATCAAAACTTAATTCTTTGTGAAAGAGGAGTTAGAACCTTTGACCCCGCAACACGAAATATCCTTGATCTTGGAGCTGTTGCGATCATTAAATCCCACTACCAAATTCCGATTATCACTGACCCTTCTCATGCGATGGGACATAGTGAACTAGTACTTCCTTTAAGTCTTGCTTCATTTAGTGTCCAAGCTGATGGAATAATCGTTGAAGTCCACAATGATCCAAAGCTTGCTTTGAGTGATGGTGAACAAGCTTTAACGCTTGAACAAGCCAAACTCTTAATTGAAGAATTAAAAAAACATCAATATCTATAAAATAAACCCCCTCTTTTATCTAAAAAGAGAGGGTTTTTATTATAAACTATAATTGTAAACAGCTGACCTTGAATCTTGGGTATAGGTAAGTTTGCCACCTGATAAAGTCAAGCTAGCACCAGTTGGAAGACCATTTGGTACAAGAGATTTGTAAGCTTCTGTTACATCAACATTAGTTAATTCCATATTCTTAAAGCTCTTTAATTCTTTACTTTTGAAAGTTTCACCTTCAACAAAGGCTACTTCAAAGGTTTTAACAATTTCATTTAATTGTTGGTTAACCAATGTTTGTTTACTCTTATCAATATACTTTGAATAGTTAGTAACAAGTAATGTTCCCATAATCCCCATAATCGCAACTACCACTAGTAATTCTACTAGGGTAAATCCATGTTCTTTTTTTTGTTTTTTCATTTTTTATCCCCCTATTTAATTTCTTCAAATGAAACAATTCCTAAAGAAATTGCTTTTTTTAGTTTTTGGTCTAAAGTGACCATCTTGGTTTGAACATATTTTTTTAGTTCATTTTCATCATAATCATGTAAAATCATACTTTTAATTTTATCATCAAAAATAAGAATTTCACTTAATAAGATTCTTCCACTATACCCCGTGTAATAGCATTCTTCACACCCTCCTTTCACGTATATCTTTGTATCTTCTATTAGCCCTTTTTGGCTTTTTTCCTCATTTGTTAGTTTAATTTCTTTTTTACATTTTGGGCATAACTTTCTTACTAATTTTTGAGAAATTATCCCCCTGACCGCTGATGAAACCAAATATTTAGGGATCCCCATATCAAGAAGGCGAATAATCGTACCTACTGCGTAGTTAGTGTGAATTGTTGATAATACAAGAAGTCCAGAAATAGCTGAACGCATCGCCATTTGAGCTGTCTCCTCATCTCTTATTTCACCAATCATCACTACGTTAGGATCTTGTCTTAAAATATTACGTAACATCTTATTAAAACCTAGTCCAATGGCATGATTTACTTGGACTTGATTAATCCCAGGAATAGTGTATTCTACCGGATCTTCAAGAGTAACAATATTGGTTTCATCACTTTTTAACTCCGATAAAAAAGTATAAAGAGTAGTGGTCTTACCACTTCCGGTTGGACCAGTAACTAGAATTACGCCATTATCACTTTTTAAAAGATTTTTAATCTTTGCTTCTTCTTCTTTAGTGTACTGTAAAATAGAAAAGTCATTTTTTATCGTTTTATTTTCTAATACCCTTAATACAACTTTTTCACCAAAGACGGTATTAATGGTACTTGTTCTAATATCATACTTTTTATCATTTAAGAGGTATGTAAACTTTCCATCTTGGGGTAGTAATTTTTGAGTAATATCGAGATTTGACATAATCTTAATTCTTGAAACTAACTCATCATACATCCCTTTAATTATTTTTTCCATAATAATAAGTTTTCCATCAACCCTAATTCTAATTAAACAATATTCTTCTCCAGGTTCAAGGTGAATATCACTAGCCCCAAGAATAATAGCCTTATTTAACCACTTATTTACAAGTTGAACATTTACTGATACTTTAACATCTTCATAAGCTATCTTTTCTTCTTCTTTAATAACCGGAATTTCTGGAGTAACCAAAGCATATGTTAAATCAACTTGATTATACTTAATTATTTTAAAGAGATTTTGAAACTCAGTTTCGGTAATTATATTAATTATTGTTTCTTTATCAATAGTTATTAAATTTTCATCAATATTGTTATCTAAAGGATTAGTAGTTAAAACAATGACTGAATCATCATTTTCATAATAAATAGTTTTAGTTTTTTCCATTAAATCTAAACTGATTATCTCTACTAGTGTTTTTTTATTTGTTGAACCTTTGTAAAGTGGGAGGTTTAATAGTTCACTATATAATAAGGAAAGATCATCATCTTTAATTAGATTATTTTCTTTTAAGTAAAGATCTAAAAAAGTATTACTTTTTATTCCTTTTAGATATTTAAACTTCCGATTAATAATTTTGGTTATCATTTCATTAAATTTCATTTTACTCACCTATTATTTGATCCATAACTCCAAACATTGGTAAAAATACCGATAAAATGATGACACCTACAATTATTGCAATCAATACAATAATTATGGGTTCAATAAATTGCGATAATCTATTTAATAGTTCCTTACTTTCGTTTTCATAATATTCTCCTAAAATCTTTAAAGTTTCTTCAATACTATTAGTTTTTTCACCTATTTTAATTAAATCAGTAATCATCGGAGTAAAGACTTTTACTTTTTCCATAGAAGTTGATAAGTATTTACCACATTTTAAATCCTCATGAATTATTTCAAGTTTCTTTTTGATAACTTTATTATTGATTACGTCTTTTACCATTATTAAGCCATCAACAAGATTACCACCTCGACTTTTAATCATCCATAAGGCATACATAAGTTTTGTATAGATCAGTGGCATTATTATCTTTTTATAAATGGGAAGTTTTAATCTAATTTTATCCATCATTAAGTTTTCTTTTTGATTAGCTATCAGAATTAATATTAAGATTATTAAACAAATACTAAGTATAATCCATAGATAGTTATTAAGACAAAAACTAGATAGATTAAAGATGATTTGAGTAATTTTAGGAATTTTTACAATGTTCATACTATCATAGATTTGTTTAAATCTAGGAATAATTACAAATAGTAATAATATAGTAATTAAAATGGTAAACAAAGAAAGAATAGACGGGTAGATTAAAGAACCAATTATCTTTTGTTTTGATAAGTGTAGTGTACGATAATAATTATTTAAATAGTTAAGTGTTTCTGCTAAACTACCATTAGTTTCTGAAATCTTAATCATTGAGATAAAAAACCTGGGAAAATAATTATTACACTCCATAAGAACTAAAGACATAGGATTGCCTTTTTTGATTTCTTTAGCCATCATTAAAGTTAGCGTTTTTAACCTTCCATGTGGGGTTGTCTTATTTATTATCTCTAAAGCTCTATCTAACGATATTTTAGTTGAAAGTAATAAACTAAGTTTTTTAGAAAAGTTAGCAAGTTCTAAGTAACTTATCTTTTCTTCAAAAACTATTAACTTCTTTTTTACTTCTTTATAAGAAATTAAAGTAAGATTGGCATTAGTGATTAAAGTATTAAAAACTTCAATATTTTGAACTTTAACCATTCCTTTTACTTTCTTATTATCTTGATTTTTGGCTTTATACTTAATTATCATAACTTGTCACACTTACTGTTTTCATTTCTATTTTGTACCCACTATCTATTTTTCTAAAATAATAACTTATGGTATAAGTCTCTTGAAAATTGTAAGTGGTAGTAACTAAATATAAATCATCATCAAGAAATTTAGATGTGGTTGAAAAATCATCAATTGTTGAATCATTATTATAAGTGGTATCATTAAAGGTAGATTCCATCATATTAAAGTTAGCAGTTTCCATCTCCATTTGAATCCTCAAATTTTTGATGTCTTTAGATGTACGAATTATATTTATTGTTTTAACTAAACAAAGAGAAATAATTGAAAACATCATAATGAGTAAAAAGATTATATTTAAATAACTTATACTTCCTTTTTCACGCATAAAGGATTATCTTCCTTTCTATCGGTTTAAAATATTTTTCATTTTCATATCCTTGAGGAAAAGAGATTAATAAAGTATAACTAGTATTATTATCGTTTGTAACTACTTCATAGGTAAAAGTTAAATAACTAGACTTAGAACTATTAATTTTAATCATAATCCTATCATTTTCTACTTCATAGTAAATACTTAAATTATCAAGAAAAGAAGGCGGATCAGAGGTAAATAATTCCATGATATTAAAGCTTTGAAATAATAATTCTGACTTGATGATTTCTTTTTTTTCTTGGTTTTTCATATTTAATATTAACATCATAATGAAATAAACGGTTAGCCCACTGATAATGATACCTACTAAAACCTCAAGAATGGATACTCCTGATTCATTCAATGATTTGAACTTTCTCATGGCTTACTTCTTCTACTAAATTACTTAAATCGTTTTTTATAATATAGTTATAATTAATAACCTTTACTTGTTGAATTTCTTTATTATACAAAATTCTAAGCATAATGTTAATAGCATTATTAATACCATTTAAATATTTTAAATAACCTTTTTGATAATCTTTTTCATTTACCCTTCTTAAGTCAATTTCCGAATAATCAAGATTGATTAATCTGGTTAAGATTAAACTTTCATCACTATAATACATAAAATAAACTGAAGTCTTAAAGATATAAACATAAAGACTACTTAATTCATGATGGTAAATATCAAAATAAAAGCTTGCGGGGACAATCTTTTTTAAACTAATATTAAAGTCACTATAAAAAGCTAATAAACGATCATTTACCTGTTTATTTAAAATCCAAACTTTATAAAACTTGTTTTGTTTATCTTTCTTTTTAATTATTGATAATTGAGGATTACGATACAAAACTAAATATTCTTTTTCCAAGCATTTATACATGTATTTGTTAGACTCAACAATAAAATAAATTTTATTGTTTCTGGTTTTATACTTAAGTAAAAAAACATCAATTTTTTCTTTTAACTCTTCTAAACAAAAAGATTCAAATGGTAATTCCGTCATCACTTCATTCTTTTCTTCACTTACAAATTCAAGCTTCCATAGTTTATTAACATATGTGATTAAAACTAAATATGTAGTCATCATAACCACCTCATAATTATTAGATCATCCTTTATACTATTTCTAAGATTAAAGATAATTTGATTTGATTTAATTTCATAGTTTGTAATCACATTATACTTTAATGTTAAACTGCTATTTAGTAAGTTATTAACTAAATAATTGTTTTCATACCTTATTAGTTCAACGTTATTACTACTTATAATAAAACCATTATCAATCTTATTAATCATAAGTTTAGCATTTGATAACTCAATATTTGATAGTAATCTAGTTATTTTTAACTTTTCTGATACTTCTTGATAGTCATTTGTCTTTAGAAAAGTTGTATTAATATTTTTAATTATTAAAAACGTAAATAGTGTTAATACTGCTGTTAAAGCTATATAACAAATGGTTTCTATTAAAGTTATTCCTCTTTCCATTCATCATCACCAACTAATTATACGTATTAACAAACCAAAAATAATGAAAAAACCGATTATATGTAAGATATAATCGGCTGTAAATTTCTAATTAAAATTAAAAATTAATATATTTGTCTAAATAATCTAGTAATATTATTAGATTGGAATTTTTACTCATTTTAATTACTTCCTTTAATTTTCTAAACGATTCATAATCACCATTTTTTCCTGGGAAGATGTTTTTGTATGATTTTGTTTTGTTGTTCGTTTCTATTTTGTAACCTAATTTAATTAATACATCATCTAAGTTTTTATCATTATAGATTGGTACAATATAATCATAATAATCAAAACATTTAAACATTGTTTTATTTTTATAATTTTCTATAATTTCTTTTGTTAATTCTGGTTCATCGACATCCATTATTACAAATAATTTGAAATTTAATAATTTCTTTTTTCTATGTTCAATGTATGGAAATTTTCTTAATAGTGAATTCAAATCTTTATATCCTTTTTTATTTAAAAAATTAATTAATGAAGTAATTTGAATACTATTTTCTCCATTATTTTTTGAATCAAGTTCAATGCTTAATCTTAAATTTGATTTTATGCTTTGAACTAGTATTAATTCACTTTTTCCATGACATATTATAACAGCTTTTGTATAATAAAAATGTTGATGTTTAATGTTGATCACTTCCCATATTAATACTAGACATTATTTCTTGTAAATCAAGGTATCCAGGTTGAGGAATTCCTCCAAATACACCATTTAAATATCTAGTTGTTATGTTGTGGTTTTTTTGAATCCTGCCAAAATCCTTAATGCAATTTAATGATTTGTTACCATTAATATCGACATTAATTACATATGAGTATTCGGGATTTATTTTTTGGAGAAGTAATGTATTATGAGTAGTAATAATTAATTGACCTTTAATTTCTTTTTCTAAGTTTAATAATAAATAATTCATTAATATATCATGTATTCCTGAATCAATTTCATCAATAAATACCGTTTCATTACTAACGATACATCTGTTTATGTATAAAAATAAAGTTAACAACTTCATCGTACCTGTAGATTCCATTGAATATGGGATAGAACGAATATTTTGGTTAATTATTTTATCAAAGTATAATGTATAACTTATTTTGTTATTTTCTTCATTTAATTCATAATGTACACCCTTTATATCAGAATATAAAGATGTGAAATAATTATTTAAAGCTTCTTCGAGTTCTTTTAATTTATTTAACTCCTTTTTTTCTATCATCCCGTTAGAAAGATGATAAAGGATATGATTATGATTTGTTGGCATCTCTACATGGTCAATATTTTTGTACCAGACCGAACAATTATCTAATTCCTCAATTGCCTTTAAAAATGAATTAGAAATACTATCATTAATAAATTTTAAATTATTTTGTTTAATTTCATTAAAAAGTATGGAAAGAAAACTATGTTTACCAAAAAATTTATAAATCTTGTCCTTGATTTCTTTTTCATAATTTTTATTTATAAACAAACTATTATTTAAATGAATTTCATTATTAGTGATTTCAAAAGCTAAAACTAGGTTTTTCTCTAGTTGACAATAAAATGATTCAAATATAATTTGTTGATTATCAAATTCCATTTTATAAATAGCTTCTTTTGAGGAGTTATCATTGTATGTAAAGGTAAACTCTAAAGACATAGTTCCATTAGATTCGATCATTTTGTAATTTTTTATTTCATCAAATAGATTAACTTTTTTATTTCTAATTATGTTTTTAATTAATTCTTCATCATATTCATTAATTACATCATTTTGAATTATTTTATTCAAATATTCTTGTAAAGAAAAAGTATTAAAAGTATTTTTTAAAAATAAAATTGATGAAACAAAATTAGATTTTCCAGAGCCATTTTCACCATAAATCATAATTAGTTTTTTGGGTTTATTTAAACTTGAAGTAAAATCTGCTTCTAAGTTTCCAAAAGACTTAAAATTAGTAAGTTTTATTTTTTCTAACATAATTATCTCCTTTCGCTTACATTATATATCATATTGTTGCTTTTGTCAATAGTATTTTTATGCTTTTTATAACTTTTTATACATTTTGTATCATAATTTTATTTTTAAATAAAAAAGGTGGAAAACCACCTTAATTTGATTGTTGTTCATTACCATATCTTAGAATTAACTCAATTTTGGAGTTTACTTCAAGTTTTCGGTAAATGTTTTTGTAATGGAAATTGACAGAGTCATATTTCATTCCAAGTTCTCCCGCAATTTGTCTTAGGGTCATACCTTCAAGTAAAAGTTGTACAACAACTTTTTCTTTAGGGGTAAGGAGTTCTTCAGGATTAATAATTCGATAATGAGGTTGATTTCTTTCAATTTGACCTTTAATTGAATCTTTCGTATTGTAATCTTTTAAATATCCAATAATATTAAAGAAGATAAAGGTTAAAGCAAAAAGTGTTGTTGCGATCATCATTATAAAACATAATACCTTCAAGTTAACATTTCTGAATGCTAGTCCAAAGAAGTTACCACTGATGGAGAAGCAAATGTAACAAAGAATTACATAGAATACTAATTCTTTATTAGCTTTATCATCGAGAATTTTACCTGTCATCATTAAGGCCAGAACATAACCTAAGGATGTACAAAAGCCAAAGCCAACATCGGCTGCTCGTCTAAAGAAACTTTGGTTTGCGAAATTGATGGGATTAAATAACATATTAAAGGTGCTTAATTGGTAAGCTCCAAATAGACCTACAAAATACATAATTAAGAGAATCATTATGGCGTTTTTTGAATATTTGAAAATACAAATACACATAATAAAACTAATAATAAAACCAATATAATATGTATATGAATAGAAAGTTCTGGTGTTACTAATATCTTTAGAGTGCGTTTGGTATTGAACGACTGAGCTAATTCCTTGATTTAAACAAATAATCAATAGTAAAGTAATTAGTACTGCTACTGAATATTTAGGAATAATTTCGCTCTTTCGATCATTAACAAAGATGTTTTTATTAATCATAAATGCGACAATTGTTACTAGTGCAAATAGAGTAATAGGAAAAGTTGTTTTTAGAAATTCAATTTCAATGACATTGTAAACAAAGGAATAACTAAAAAATAGTAAAATAATAACTAAACATAAAGATAATCTTTCTGATAAATCAAATGAATATAAAAATAAATTAATAGTAAATCCAAATAATGTACCAAATCCAAATCCTAAGAATGCTACTGCGACATAATTAAGCATTGAAGTATTACTTGAAAAATAATTAATGAATGCTCCGATAATTATTGATATAGGAGCAATATATTTCATTATATCAATATACTTAGGTGATATGTTAATAAAACTAACGATTGTCATAGTTAGTAATGGAACATATAAACATAATGATTTATATGCATCTACTACTTGGACTTCTTCACTATTATTAAACACATTAATGTATTGATAATAAAATGATACCGCCATCGTTCCAATAGCAAGAATTAATAATAATGAATTAAACGATATTCCTTTATAATATGTTTTACTCGATTCTTTTTTTCGATTTGATAATATACCTTTTATTTTGGTAAAAACATTTACTATTTTATCATCTTTTTGTGTCTTCATTTTTACCCTCCTACAGGTCGCTCATTAATTATATCATAAATACCACCTAAAAATCCAAAAAAGGCTTTTTTAAAACTACTTTTGGACGAATTTTGACTATATAAAAAGGAAAAGACCTTAATCTTTTCCCTTTATCCTAAAGCAATATCTAAAACCATCATTAAAGCAAACCCGATGGCCGCACCTATTGTACCTATATTTGAGTGTTCACCATCTTGAGCTTCCGGGATTAATTCTTCTACTACAACATAGAACATTGCTCCTGCCGCAAAACTTAGTAAATAAGGTAAAAGCGGAACAATAAGGGAAGCAAGGAGAATGGTGATGATTCCTGCAATCGGTTCAACGACTCCTGATAATACGCCTAGTAAAAATGATTTAGGTTTACTCATTCCTTCTGCTTTTAAAGGCATCGAAATAATGGCTCCTTCGGGGAAGTTTTGAATCGCTATTCCAATCGATAATGCAAGAGCGGCTGATAACGAAATGTCAGCACCACTAGAGATTGCTGCCGCAAGAGTAACGCCGACTGCCATACCTTCAGGTACATTGTGGATGGTTACCGCAAGTAATAGCATTGTTGTTTTGGAAAAATGGCTTTTTACCCCTTCTGGTTTGTCACTTTTGACATGAAGGTGAGGTACTAAAACATCAATTCCTAGTAAAAACAAGATACCAATAACAAAACCAACAAGAGCAGGCAGCCAAGAAAACTTTATATTTTTTGACATCTCAATGGAAGGGATGATTAAAGACCAAACGCTTGCGGCAATCATTACTCCTGCTGCAAAACCCAACAAGAGCTTTTCAATTTTAGGGTTTATCTTATCTTTTAAGAAAAATACCATTAAGGATCCCAGAGAGGTTCCAAGAAGTGGTATTAATAAACCAATTATAATATTAATATTCATATATTTCTCCATTTGTTTAATTTCTATTAATATTATAATCATTTAAGCTACTTTTGTCAAATATTAAATTGTTGATTCAATGATATTTGTTAAGTGATCACTGCGACAAAATGACGGAATCTTCTTGATTAAACGTTGATGATTAATTATTACCGTTTGTGGATAGTCAATATCAAAGTCAAAGGTAACATTTAGACGCTCAAGACATTTTTTGAAAGTCATATATTCAATATTACATATTGTCATTTTTCTTTTAATACTTCTTCCTACCTTATCCAACATACATTTAGTAAAGTTCCCCAGTAAATCCTCTTTTTTATACACATTTAAGATGATATATTCATTGTTTTGTAAAATATCCAAAAAATTATCAAAATTAAGTTCCATATTTATCCCCCTTTTTGAAATATTATAACATAAATGAATTGCGAAAAAATGGGAAATTTGGTATAATACTTAAAGAGGTGAAAACTATGGCTGTAGGTTTTATTTTTGAAGCAAACCCTTATCACTTTGGACACCGCTTTCTAATAAAGAAAGCTCAAGAACTCTATCCAAACGATCCTCTTGTAATGGTTACTTCAACATCATTTACAATGAGAGGAGTGACTTCACTTTATGATAAGTTTTCTAAAACCAATATTTATTTAAATGAAGGTATTGATTTAGTATTTGAACTCCCTATCTCTAAAACTTTACAAAGTGCTGATTACTTTGGTTATAATGCTGTTAAAATATTAAATCTTTTAAAAGTTGATAAGTTAGTTATTGGTTGTGAAACCGATGATATTACTATTATTGATAATTTATTTAAAACTATTAATAGTGATGAGTATAAACAAAAGTTTAAAACAAACTTAAGTCTAAATCTAAGTTATAAACAAACCTTTAATAAAACTTTAGAAGATCTAAAAGTTGAGGAATCTTTAATTAAACTTTTCTCTAAGCCTAATATGACACTAGCTTTTCAGTACTATCAAGCCATTAAAAAGCTTAATTCTTCAATGAATTTAGTATTAGTTAAGAGGACAAATGACTATTATGGTGAAAATTCTTCTAGTGATAGTTTAATTGTAAGTTCGTCTTTTATTCGAAAAAAACTTTTAAATGAGGAAAAAATTTGTCAATATTTGCCATATGAGTCTTTTAAAATCTCTCTCACAGCGGTTCAAAATAATTTGCGATTATTATTTATCTTTCAAACGATGAATTTATCTTACCTAAATGATGAGGAAGGAATCTATAATTACATCGTTAAAAATGGCGATTTTAGTAAAGATTTAACAAGTTTTGTTGATGAATTAAGTAATAAGAAATATTCTAAGAGTCGTCTTAGAAGAGTCATACTTTGGATAATCTTGAATGGTAATCTTGAAAAAAATGATGACTCTATCTATTTAAGACTTCTTGGATTATCAAAAAAGGGACAAACTTATTTAGGTCTTTTACCAAAAGAAATCAAACAACTGATTTTTTCATCACCTAATGAATTAAAAGAAATTAATAAAGACTTAAAGTTAGAGTTAAAAGCAACTAAATTATATGATTTAATTACAAATAACAATTTATATATTAATGAATATAAATTACCAATCAAGAAAGAAGGAATATAATGACATTATTTGATTTAAGAAAATTACTTGATGAAATTGTTGATCCAAGTAATAACCACACCCTCAAGGAGAATAACGCAATCAAACATCTTGCTTACAACGATGAAACTGGAGTTGTAACCCTAATTGTTCAGATTGAAAGCTTAGAACTAGAGTTTGAAAAACAGCTACAACGAAAGATCGCGGAAGTTGTTAAAATTAAAGCTGGTTACAAAGGATTAAAACTTCTAATGGAGGAAGCTAAAGTCGCAAAAAGCATCACTAAAAAGAACGCTATCTTTATCGGTGTCATATCTGGTAAAGGAGGAGTCGGAAAAAGTAGTGTTGCCGCGAACATTGCTTATCGAATGATGAAACGAAACCTAAAAGTTGGTATTATTGATGCTGACATTTATGGTTCAAGTATGCCAACCATTCTTGGAATGAAACATGAAAGTCCAAGATATAACGCTGAAAGAAAAATTCTTCCGCTTCATGCGATGAATATGGAAGTTATCTCTACAGAATTCTTTACCAATGAATCACAACCTGTAATTTGGCGTGGGGCCATGTTAAATAGTATGTTAAACCACTTCTTTTATGATGTTAAGTGGGCTGATGATACTGACTTTATCATTATCGACTTTCCACCAGGAACTGGCGATATCACTTTAGATGTAAAATCAATTGTACCAGAAACTAAAATGATTCTTGTTACAACCCCTCATCTTTCCGCATCTCATGTTGCGGTAAAAGCTGGACATGCAGCCGTAACTCTTGGTCATGAATTATTAGGGGTGGTAGAAAATATGGCTTACTATGTAAATCCCGTAAACCATGAGCATGAATACATCTTTGGAAAAGGTGGAGGCGTCGAAACTGCTAGAGCCCTTGGTACTGAGTTAATCGCCTCACTTCCAATCGCAAGACCTAAGAATGATACTGACCTTTTTGAAATTGATGAAGAAAACGGTCAAATCTATGATGGTATTGTTGACTATATTTTAATGAAGACTGGTAAAACAACAAAGAGTTAATTCCTAAATTTAGGGATTAACTCTTTTCTTTTTATTTATTTTAAATATATTTAATAATAATACTTTACTCCACTAGTTCAAATGTTTTAACTACTTTAGAGTTATTAAAATATTCTATTTTATATATTTTACCAACTTCCATTTTTGTTTGTTGTCTTGCTATTTTAGGTGATTCTAAAATTAATTCTTGACCATCATATTCAAAAATTAAATGTCTTGAGCCGATAAACTCTCCTCTATTTTCAAATTTTGTATAGGTTGCTACTATTTGTGTAGTTTGTTGTTTTTCTAAATCATTCCAAAGCGGACCAGTTAATGATAAACAAAAAATGACTATTCCTATTAAAAATATATAAGTTATGATTTCAAGAATTTTCCTTTTCTTTTTTATAAAAAGGAATACAATAATTATTCCTATTAATATAGCAGCTAAAAATAAAGTTGCACCTAAAATTATCCATATATTTTTCATTTTATCATCCTCGCTTATGTTTAATTTTTTTAGTTTTTAAAAAAAAGTGAAACTAAATAGTTCCACTTTAAATGTCTTCAACAGAATCAGTAAATTCCGTTAGTGCGTTATTTAGCATTGCCCATTCTTCATCAGTTTCTACTTCAAATAATTGTAAGTTTTCACTGTTTTCTCCATCAAGGTTACCTTCATATGAACTAGCGATTAACTCAATGTTTTCATCTTGAGCACTATCTTCTAGATAATACACTACGTAATTTTTTTTGAATTCTTTGGATTCAACAAGAAATAAGATGTTATATACTTGTTCTTTTCCATCCATTCCTTGAAGAATAATTTGATTATTAGTTGTTTTTATTTCACTCATAGCAATTATTCATGGTGATGATGATGTTCATGATGATGGTGGTGATGGCAACAACAATCATCGTCATCTTCTTCTTCACATTCGTCGTGATCACATTCATCATGTTCACAACAACAATGTTCATCTTCATCCATTTCATCTTCGTATTGGCCTACTGCTTCTTCAAGCATTGCCCATTCTTCATCTGTTTCAACTTGTGAAAGTTCACCAGTTCCATCTTCACCTTCTGTATAGATGGCAGCCATTAATTCGATTTGTTCTGAATCATCTTCTTCCATTGATTCTAGTGGATAGAATACAACGTATTTCTTTCCAAATTCTTCAGAATCTAAAGTGAAAAGAATTTGACATAACTTTTCATTTCCTTCGCCATCAATAATTGTTAATTGACCATCAGTTGGTTGAATTTTACTCATTTGTTTGTCTCCTTTTATTTCTTTTTACTGTCTAAATAAGATTGTAGAATTAAAGTTGCTGAAAGTGTATCTACTTTCTTTTTTCTCTTCTCACGACTAAGATCAAAAGAAATCATTATGTTATTGACTTCAACTGATGTTAGGCGTTCATCATATAATATTACTTCTTTACCAGTTGCCTCTTCAAGCATTTTTTTGAATTCATAGACGTATTCTGCTTGAGGACCAATGGTTCCATTCATATTAATAGGATGACCTAGTACCACTTTATCTACTTTCTTCTCATTCATTACCATTATAACACATTCTAAACATTTTTGCAAATCTTTCTCTCTAAAACGTATGGTTCCATATGAGGTTGCGATAGTTTCAGTAGGATCTCCAATGGCAATTCCACATGTTCTATTTCCAAGGTCTAATCCAATGTAACGCATTACTTAATCAATTCCTTTACTTTAAGAATAGCTTCATCAAGTTTTGTGACATCTCGACCACCTGCTTGAGCGAAGTCTGGTCTTCCGCCACCATTACCACCAGTGATGATTGCAGCTTGTTTTACAAGGTTACCACACATAATATTATTACCTTTAGATTTAGCGATAAAGACAATTTTTCCGTTATTGACATTCGCAATAAATACTACTGAATTATCATATTTGCTAGAAAGTTTATCAATGATATCTTTTAATACTTCATTATCATAGTCTTTAGTTTTAACAACAATCGCATTAATTCCATTGATAGTGTATAGTTCATTAGTAAATTCATCTAAGTTGGAAGTGTTTTGAGCACGATATAAGTTTTCATAAGCCTTTTCAAGTTCTTTGACAGCATTACGTGCTTTAACAAGTTCTTCACGATATGTTAAGATATCTTGATAGCTTCCTGTTAGTTTTGGTTTAATGATTACATTAGATGTTAGGTTAAATCCCTGTTCTTTAGCCATTTGTAAGATGTTTTTACGTTTTTCTTCTAAAGTTTGGAAATCTTGGATTGCTCCTTTTAAATGTTCAGTAAGTTGGGTATTGATTCCATCTTTAGTGGCAGCTTCAATTCTAAAGATACCTGATCCTTTGGATTCAATCGATGTGATTGCAAACTTCTTGATTTCTGAAGTATTAGATACATGAGTACCACCACAAAGTTCTTTACTAAATCCCATTTCAACAAGTCTAACTACTTTACCATATTTTTCACCAAAAACAGCTTGAGCACCAAGTTTCTTGGCTTCTTCTAAAGATGTAACGATAGTTTTTACTTCATAATGTTTGTTAATAGCTTCATTAACAATTTGTTCAATCTTTAATAACTCTTCATTTGTTAGATTTTCATAGTTATTAAAGTCAAATCTTAAGTATTCATCACTTACTAAACTTCCTTGTTGAATAACATGACTTCCAAGTACCATTCGTAAGGCTTCATTTAGAAGGTGGGTAGCAGAGTGATTGCATGCAACATTTAGACGGAATTCTTCATCTACTTCAAGAGTTACAACTTCATCTTGTTTTAGTTCAACATCTTTCATATCAATCATATGAGCATGTTGACCATTAGGGAAACAAATAGTGTTTAAGACATTAAATACTTCATCATGGTAAATGATAGTACCTTGATCACCAATTTGACCACCCATTTCTCCATAGAATGGAGTTTTGTCAAATAAAGCAATTACCATACCACTAGCCGCAGAAACTTTATGACCATCTTTAAAGATTCCAATTACTTTAGAGGTTGATGATAAAGTGTCATAACCAACAAATACTGATTCATCTTTAAAGTGCATGTATTCTTCATTTTGGGTATTCATTGATTGTAAGCCACTTCTTGCACTTCTTGCTCTTTCTTTTTGTTTTTCAAGTTCATCTTTAAAGCCTTCAAGGTCAACAGTATAGTTATTATCATTGGCAGCTTCAACTGTTAGTTCAATTGGGAAACCAAAAGTATCATATAGTAGGAAAGCATTTTGACCACTTATTACTTTAGTGTCTTCACAGGCTTTCATTATTTCAGTAAGACGCTTTTCTCCTGATTCTAGGGTTTTTAGGAAATTTTCTTCTTCAATTTTAACAAGTTTGGTAATGATAGCTTCTTTTTCTACGAGGTAAGCATAGAAACTCTTCATGTTTTCTACTACAACATGAACAATTTTATATAAGAATGGTTTATTGATACCTAGTTTTCTACCCATTCGAACAGCTCTTCTTAAGATTCTACGTAGTACATAGCCTCTACCTTCATTAGATAAGATGGCTCCATCAGCAAGTGCGAAGGTAACACTTCTAATATGGTCGACGATTACTCTGAAGGCCATTTTTTGTTCTTTATCACATGTATCATACTTAATTCCTGATAATTCTTCTACATACTTAATCATCGGCATGAAAAGGTCAGTTTCATAGTTGGTTTCCACCCCTTGGAAAACACAAGCAAAACGTTCTAAGCCGCCACCAGTATCAATGTTTTTTGATGGAAGTTCAGGATAATCAGCTCTATCAAGTCCTGGAGTTGAATTATATTGACTAAATACAATATTCCAAATTTCAATGTAACGATCATTTTCAATATCATCTTGTAATAACTTAATACCTAAGTTTTCTGGATCATACTTTGTTCCACGGTCAAAGAAGATTTCGGTATCAGGTCCACATGGTCCTTCACCAATTTCCCAGAAATTATCAGCAATTGGAACTAAATGAGATGGTTGCACGCCAAGGCTTACCCACTTATTGTAAGTATCTAAATCTTCAGGGTAGTATGTGATGTAAATTAAATCACGAGGAATACCAAACCATTTTTCATCAAATAGTAGTTCGTTTGCGAACTCTAAAGCTTCATTTCTAAAATAATCACCAATTGAAAAGTTACCTAACATTTCAAAAAAAGTGTGGTGTCGTGCAGTCTTACCTACATTTTCAATATCATTAGTACGAAGGGATTTTTGAGCATTACATAGACGTGGGTTTTCCGGAACCTCACGACCATCAAAGTATTTTTTTAGCGGAGCAACCCCAGCATTAATCCAAAGTAAGGTTGGATCATCAACAGGTACTAAAGATGCACTTGGTACTATCTTATGTCCATGAGATGCGAAAAAATCTAACCATAATTGTCTTATTTCATAACTTTTTAAATTTTTCATGTTTTCTTTCCTTTCATCATAATAAAAAAAGCCGCTCCATAATAGGAACGACTTTTAAACTCGCGGTACCATCCTAATTTATAATTAATTATTACTAATTAACTATACTCTCAATGTCGCTGTAACGGGCAAACCCGGGAAGGATTAGTTCCACTCTAAAGGAGCTTCAATATCAATATTTCTGATTTTTCACCAACCAATCAGTCTCTTAAAAATATTTGATATTTACTAGTCTTTATTTACGTTTTAATTATGCAGCTTCTTCATTAGAAGGGTTAGCTTCTTGTTCAGATGCTTGTTCTTCTTTAGCACGTCTCTTAGCTTCTTCTTTTTCAGCTTTTCTGCGGGCTGCTTCTTCAGCTCTTTCGGCTTTTCTTCGTGCCATTTCTTCTTCTTTTAAAGCTTTCTTACGAGCAATTTCTTCTTCCTTAATTCTGATACGTTCAGCTTCCTGATCTTCTAAGAACTTAATTGAATTTTTGATGATAGTCTTTAATTCTTTTTCATCTAATTCACTCTTATTAGTGATCTTGAACCATTCTTCACCTTTTGGTGATGTTGCTTTAACCACAATGTTTGGATATTTAATAATTAGTGGGTAAGCATTTTCTTGTGTAGCACAGAATGTTAAACGATAATCATTGCTTGTAGATAGAGCAACTAAGAATAATTTCTTTCCTAGATAGAATTTATATTGATTTCCTTTTGCGTTAGGAACAACTTTAATGTCTTTATCAGGAATGTTAGAAGCAAATTTAACCATCTTATCAAATGATGGTTTGAATACTTTCTTCTTAGCCTCAGCTTTGGCTTCAAGGTTCACTAAGTATTCATATGATTTAGTAATGATTTCTTTTAAGATTTCACCTTTGATATCACCTTTATTAGTGATCTTAAACCAGTTATCTCCTTTTGGTGAGTTAGGTTTAACGATTGCACCAGGAACACGGTTTAATAATTTCATTGCATAACTATTTTTAGCAAGGAAAGTGATACGATAATCACTATTAGTTCTTTGCATAATTAAGATTAATTTCTTATTGTAATATAGTTTATGCATTGTTTCTTTACTATTTGGAACCGCCTTGATATCAGGGCTTTGAGCTAAAGCATGACCTAATAATTCATCATATGATGGTTTAATTACCTTCATTGGTTTAGGTTCAGGTTTAGGTTTTTCCACAACTGGAGGAGCAACTTCTTTAATAACTTCAATTACTTCAGGAACATATTCGCTCTTTTCTTTTTCAAATTGTTCTTGATTTTCTTCAAGTTCTTTTTGAGCTTCCTCTAATTGTTGTTTAGATTCTTCAAGTTCTTTTTGAGCAACTTCAACATTTTCTTTATGATTGTTAAGTTCTTCTGCTTTAGCCTCAAGTTCAGCTTCTTTTTCTGCAAGTTCTGCCTCACGAGCTTTAAGAGCTTCTGCTTCTTCTTGGGCTTTAGCTTCTCTTTCTTCAAGTTCTTTCGCTTTTGCTTCAAGTTCAGCTTCTTTAGAATTTAAAGTTTCTTCAGTTTCTTGAAGTTCTACTTCTTTAGCACTTAATGCTTCTTCTTTTTCTTGAAGTTCTGTTTCTTTAGAATTTAAAGTTTCTTCAGTTTCTGCAACTTTAGTTTCAGCTTCTTCAAGTTTAGCTTTTTCACTTTCTAGTTCTTCTTGTAAAGCTTTAAGTTCTTGTTCTTTTTCTTGAAGTTCTGCCTCATGAGCTTTTAGAGATTCTTCAGCTTCTGCCATTTCCGTCTTAGCATTTTCTAAGGCTTGTTTTTCTTCTTCAAGTTTAGCTTGTTCGTTTTCTAAAGCTTGAACTTTTTCAGCTAATTCTTGTTCTTTTAATGTTAATTCTTCTTGAGCTTTTTGAAGTTCACTTTCTGATACGTTCATTTGGTTAGCACGTTCTTCAAGTGCTTTTTGCTCTTCTTCAATTTTAGTTTGTTCATTTACTAATTCTTGATGTCTTGCTACAAGAGCTGCTTCTTTTTCTTCAAGTTCTTTAGTACGAGTAGCAATTGATTCTTCTGCATCATGAGCTTTTTGAGTTGCATCTTCTAATTGTTTCTTAGATTCTTCAAGTAAAGCACTTGCAGAACGTAATTGTTCTTCTTTTTCTTGTAGTTCAGCTTTAGCTTTTTCAAGTTCTTCTTTTTCTTGAGCTAAGGCATTTTCTTGAGCAGCATATTGAATTTGAACTTCCCCTAAGACAATTTGTAATTGAGCAAGTCTTTCTTGTAAAGCAAGAAGTTTTTCACGATATTTTTCTTCTTCTTGATTAGTTGATTCTTCACTAGTAAGTTCAGCAATACGATTTTCAAGAGCAGCTTTTTCAGCTTTTAAGTTTTCAACTTCTTCAACAGCAACCGCATGAATGCCAAGTTGACCTTTACTATATTTGAATAAGTTTTGAAGAATGTGTAATTCTGCTTTGTCATATTCACGTTTATGCATTGACATGAATTCTTCGATTAAAGCTTTCTTTGATTCTACTTGATATTCAGGATTTGCTTTATATAAACGAATTAATGATAAGACTTGAACAGCACCAACAAACAAACTAACTACTACCATCATAACTGGAAGTAAAGCTGTTGTTAATTCAAGGGATTCAAGAGCAGTATATTTATGACCAATTGAATTGCCTAAGCATAAAAGGCCAAAGTAGAATACCGCGATTAATGCATCAACTAACATCATTTCATTCTTACTAAATGTAATAACTACACGATAGAAGAAATGAGTTAAAAGACCAACAGCGATTGTTAATGCACTTACAAAGATTACCATCCATAGCCATCCCATAATTGAGGCATATGGAGCAGCACTACGTGTAAGCATTAATAAGGTGTTAACAAGAGTTGCGAAAGCCACAACAAATAGTGGGAAGTAACTTGCAACAGTTGTATATCTTAAAGTAGGTCGATAATTACGGAACTTTTCACTAAGGTTAATTAGATAAAATACCAAAGCAATTAGTGGTAATACCCATACTTTTAGTACAATTTCAGCACCCAAAACTTTTTGTGTATTCCAAGGAATAACAATTGCAATAGCAAAGGCAATGGAAATCATACTAGTAATGAACATAAATTTCTTTTCACGATTATTTATCATAATACTATTTCCTTCCTTTCACTATTTTTGCTCTTCTTCTTGAGGATTAGTATTTGCTTTTTCCGCTTCTTTTAAAGCTTTTTTAGCTTCACGGCGTTCTCTTGCAATTCTTTCTTTTTCCGCTTTTTGGGCAGCTTCAATTTCTTTATATGTCGCAAGGGAGTTAACAATTAATCCTTTTAAGAATGCTCTTTCAAGATCACCTTTATTAGTAACCTTAAACCAGTTGTCACCTTTTGGTGAAGTAGGCTTAACAACTACACCAGGGTAATCATTGATTAATTCAATAGCTTGATCAGTAGGAGCTAAGAATATAATACGATAATCATTATTTGTTTTTTGTGTTACTAAGAACATCTTCTTATTGTAATAGAACTTATGTTGTGTACCAGCAGCATTTGGAACAACATTAATTTCTTCACCATTAATCTTAGAACCCATATTTACAATTTCTTTGTATGAAGGCTTGATAGCTTTCTTAGGTTCTGGTTTAGCCTCAGGTGTGGTTGCGAAATCATAAGATTTAGTAATTACTTCTTTTAAGATTTCTTCTGATAAGTCACCTTTGTTAGTAATCTTAAACCAGTTTTCACCTTTTGGTGTATTAGGCTTAACGATTGCTCCTGGAATCTTATTAATTAATCCTAATGCATAATTAGATTTAGCTAAGAAAGTGATACGATAATCACTATTAGTCTTTTGCATAATTAAGAATAATTTCTTACCAGCTGTTAGTTTATGCATTGTTCCTTTAGGATTAGGATTAACACTGATGTTTTCACCAAGTTTAGAAGCAAAATCTAATAAGTCTTCATATAATGGTTCAATAACCTTTACAACCTTTTCTTTTGGTTCTTCACGTACAGGTTCACTAACTTCTGGAGTGGTTTCTGTAAGTTCAGGTTGTGGTTCTTCCACTTCTTCTGGTTGTTCTTCAGTTGGTTCTTCTTCTACAGGTTCAACTGGTTGTTCTTCAGTTGGTTCTTCTTCTACAGGTTCAACTGGTTGTTCTTCAGTTGGTTCTTCCTCAGGAGAAGTTTCTTCTACAGGTTCTTCAACGATTGGTTCTTCTTCCCATTCATCATCGTAATGTTCATCAAAATATTCTTCAAAGTCATCCATGATATCGTTATAAGCTCGATTGTATTCAGCTTTAACTAAGTTTTCATAGTTTCTTTCAAACATTTCTGGATTTACATAAATACTACGATTATCTTTCTTCATCATCTTGTAAATACGAGAACATAAAACGATGACTGAAACTAAAGAAAATACATATAAGAAGAAAAGTAAGACATCACCTTTACCGATAAATCCTTCTTCAGCTGCAAATAAATCAACATATGATTTATCAACTCTCCATGCAACTAAACAGAAGCATAAAGTTATTACAAATAAGACACAGTCAAATATAACTGTACCTACAAGGTCTAAACGAAGGATCATATTTGGAAGGAAAGGAAAAGCAATAATTGTAAACATTAAATATAATACAAGAAGTACTATCACAACACTCCAAACACTAAATCCTAGTGGTTCATAACTGTAAGATAAAGTATGAATAATGAAGACTAAGATGCTAGTTAAATATGAGATAATTGGAAAATAACTCATTACATTAACTACTTTAGAACGATCTAGACAATCTTCAATTTCTTGATATTTTTTTACATTTGCAAATACAGATAACGCAATTACAACAAGAGGGAAAATAATTAGTTTGATAATTAGTTCTGTTGATGCGACAGTATCTATATTGCTTTCATTGCACAAAAATGATAACGTGCGAAAAGGTATGAAAGTAACTATTCCAATAATCATTACCAAAATGGCACTCACATACATATAAATTTTTTGTCCTTTTGTTAACATACATTCACTCCCTTATAAAAGTTCTCGTACTCTTTTATATTTATATATACATAATTATACGCATTTATTATATCATAATCGGATATTTTTGTAAAACAATTTATACTTATTTTTTTATTTTTTTACTTATTTTAGTTATTTTTTTTATGTTTTATTAGTGTTTGAATAATTGAAAGAACCGGTACAGCTAAAAGCATTCCCATTAATCCGAAAATATTTCCTAGTAAAGTTACAAAAAAAATTAAGATTATTGGGTGTGATTTTACACATTTACTTTCGATTTGGGGAGTAATAAAGTTACTTTCTATAAACTGAATAATGATGATATAACTGATTACTGGGATTAGTTTGATTGGGTTTGTACCAAGAACAAAGATGCCAACGATTAATCCACCAATTAAAGGACCAACATAAGGAATGATATTGGTGAAACCAATAATAATTCCCCAAAGAAGTGATAACTCAAGTCCCATAATTCTAAAGGTAATCATACTGATAACACTCATAATAATCATAATTATAATGACCCCTCGAAAGTATGCTCTTAAGGTATAGTCTAGTTCTTCAAAGATCGGGATGACATCTTCTTTTTTCTTTTCAATTATTATTTTTTTTATTGATTCAATAATTTTATGATACTCAACTAAAAAATATAACGTTAGAACTATTGTAATACCAAAAGTAGTAAAATAGGAAAATATGCTTTGGAAAATTTTTACGAATTTTTGAATAAATGAATTAAAATTAGTATCTATTAATTCTAATATCTTAGTAGTCGAAAGTTTGAATTTAGTTGAATCCAAATTTACTTTTATACATACCTTATCAATTATATTGTTTAGATTATCAATGTAGGTAGGAAGATTTTCGATAAGTTTGGTTATCTCTTTGGTGATGGTCGGTATTAAAAGAACAATAAAACCAACAAGAATTAATACTATCAAAAGGACAATAAAAAAGGAAGTAAAAATTCTTTTGATTTTCTTCTTTTCAAAGAAATCAACTAGCGGATTAAAAACAAAAGCTATGATAAAACTAACAATAAAAGGAAGCAAAAAGACTAAAATGTAAATGATTAGATCTTTCATTTTAGGAAATAAATAAATAATTAAAATAAAAATAAATAAGCCTAAAATTAGTTTAATCATTCGATTTAGTAATCTATCCATAAAATCACCTCTTCTTATTTTGTACATTTACCTTTGTTTTTAAACCTTGAGTTGTAATTTAAATGACAAAAATGTAAAAAATTAGTATAATATCACACTGTACGAAAAAGGAAGATGATTATGACTAATGAAATTGATTTGACTACAGGATCCCTTTGGAAAAAGATCTTTTTGTTTAGTTTACCACTGATAGCATCAAACATTTTACAAGTATTATTTAACATGTCTGATATCGCAGTGGTAGGTAAATTTTCTGGCGACATTGCACTTGGTGCTGTTGGTTCAACCACCATTTTAGTAACCTTATTTACAGGATTTCTAATTGGAATTGGTAATGGTGTTAATGTATTAATCGCTAAATACATCGGAGAAGAAGATAAACAAAGCATTAAGATTGGCGTTTTGACATCATTAATTACTTCAATTATTGTAGGACTTATTATCTTAGTTTTAGGAGTAAGCCTTGCGAGATTCTTTTTAAATATCATTGATACTAAAGATGACTTAATTGATGGCGCTACTTTGTACCTTCGCATTTACTTTTTAGGTATGCCCGCCCTTGCGATTTACAACTGTGGCTGTGGTATTTATAGTGCCTCAGGGAACACCAAAAGACCCCTAATCTACTTGTTCTTAGCAGGTATTATTAATGTGATTTTAAATCTCTTTTTTGTGGTAGTATGTCATATGAGTGTTGAAGGAGTAGCTATTGCGAGTATAATCTCTCAGTATATTTCAGCAACTCTTATTGTAATATCTCTAGCCAAAGAAAAATCAAGTTGTAAATTAATATTTAAAGATAATAAATTTAATATTCAATATTGTATTAAAGTTTTAAAACTTGGCATTCCTTCTGGATTTCAAAATTCTATTTTTGCGATTGCCAATCTCTTTATTCAAAAAGGTGTCAATAGTTTTGACTCCATCATGGTAGAAGGAAACTCCGCCGCAACCAACTTTGATGCTTTAATCTATGATGTTATGGCAGCTTTCTATATGGCATGTTCTAGTTTTATCGGTCAAAACTTTGGTGCAAAAAAGAAAAAGCGTGTTATTAACACTTACTTTATAACTCTTATTTATTCATTCTGTTTTGGAGCCATTCTTGGTATTCTCCTTCTTCTTTTTGGAAAGGAATTCTTAAGAATCTTTACTTCAAATGATGTTGTCATTGAGGCTGGACTAAAACGTATTAGAATTATGGCTTTATCATATATGGTTTCTGCCTTCATGGATAATACGATTGCGGCATCTCGAGGACTTGGTAAAACCATTGTTCCAACAATCATTGTAATCATTGGCTCATGCATATTTAGAATAGCCTGGATTTATACTATTTTCGCATATTTCCACACAATTAAATCACTTTATCTTTTATATATCTTTTCATGGTCAACTACAAGTATCTTTGAAATCATTTATTTCATTTTTGTTTATAAAAAGACCTTTAAAGATTATAGCAGCGAAGAAAATACCCTTGTTACATGTTAACAAGGGTATTTATTTTATTAATAATTCATTTAGTTATTACTCTTACGGTTGTAAAGAATTAGTAATAATCTAAATACTTCAAGGAATAGCCATACAACATTGATGGTAATACCAAAAGCAGCTGACCATTCATACTTTTTATCAACACCAGCTTCAACAATTCGATTAGCATTGTCAAGACTTGCGACTACATAAAGACTTGCGAGAATCACACATACTACACTTATAATTAAGCCAATTGTTGAGTTACTTCCAAATACAGTATTAACAAATTCTGGATTGAAAAGACCAATGATACCTACGACTAAGGAACCAATGACGATACCTAAACCAGCTGCAAGGATGAATGCACGGAATTTTTGACCAACTTTGATAACCCCAGTTGAATAAAGTATGCATGCACCAAGGAAGATAGCTACTGTAATAATTAAAGCAAGACTAGCAAGAGCGATACCATCACCAGGAATAGCAAACTCTAAGATACCAACTAAGGCACCTATAATTAAGCCTTCACTAATTGAATATGGTATTGACAAAACTTTAGTTGTTGATGGAACAAAGCAAATAATTAATTGAAGAATAAAATTCAAAATGTAAGCACCAATATAAACATATAATACGCCTGCCCCAAACACTTCAATTAAACGAACAATGTTAAGCATTACTGCAATCGCAGTTATAAATACAAAGCCTAGCATCATTGTGCTTTTTAAACCAATTCCTTTTGTTGTTGCGACATTTGATGTTTGTTCTCCAAGAGTCGCCTTTTTAAAAGCATAATTACTTCCTAAATTCATTTTTTTATCCCCTTTCTATATATTTCATTTATATTATACACTAAAAACCTTAAACATAATATAAATTATGCATATTTTTTAAAGAAGTGTATCATTATCAGGTAATTCATCTAATACTCCAAGTGTTTTTAAACGAGCATATTGCTTTTTATTTACTGATGTACGATATTCAAAATCAGCTTTTGAAGTAAATGAATGACGATTTCTTGCTTCCACAATTGATTCCGCAACGGTTTCTCCAAGTGATTCTACCGCGATAAATGGTAGGTACAATGATTTTTTATCCTCAGAGATAACAAAATCAGAAGCAAGTGATTTTTCAATGTTAATTTGTTTAAACGTATAACCTCTTAAAACCATTTCTAAAGCAATGTATAAAACTCCTAAAAGGTCAGTTTCTTTATTTGATAGAGCATCTTTTTTAGCAATTCGTTCTTCTAGTTCCGTTATTTTATTTCTAATGGCATTTCTTCCCGCTGCAAAGATTTCTGGATCAAATTCTTTAGCACGCTTAGAAAAGAATGCCGCATAATAATATATTGGTCGATGAACCTTAAACCATCCAATACGAAGGGCCATAATTACATAGGCGGTCGCATGAGCTTTTGGGAACATATACTTAATGCGTTTACAGCTATAAATATACCAATCAGGAACATTATATTTTAACATTAATTCTTCTTGCTCTTTCTTTAAGCCTTTACCCTTACGAACTCCTTCCATAATGGTGAAAGCATCATGAGCAGGAAGATTTTTTTCCATTAGATATAACATAATGTCATCACGACATCCGATTAATTCACTAAATTCAACTTTTGGGTAAAGAGGATTAATTCCCTTAAATAGTTCTTCCGCATTTCTTCCCCAAACATCAGTACCATGAGATAGTCCTGATACTTTGATGATGTCAGCGTAAGTTTTTGGCTTGATGGTTTCAAGCATTCCACGTACAAACTGGGTACCAAACTCAGGCATTCCTCTTGTACCACTTGATAGTTTATCCATATCATCACCATTAATCTTTAAAGCTTCTTTAGAACTAAATAATGATAAAACATCAGGATCTAAGAAAGGGATGCCATCAACCGTATTAAATGGGAATAAATCAGGTTCTTGATGAACAAAATCCATTAATTGTTTGATTACGGTTGGATCATCGTGACCAAGAATATCAAGTTTTAATAAATTACTTTCAAAACTATGATAATCATAATGAGATGTACGCCAACCAAGGTCATCAATTTCATCAGAGTCAACTGGAGGGTATTGAACAGGAATAATATCGGTATATTCAATAGTGTCTGGTACTACAACAATACCACCCGGATGTTGACCAGTAGTCTTTTTAGATCCAGCAATAAATGAAGCAATACGTTCAATTTCCGTTTTTCTAATTTTAATATTTCGATCACTATAGTAATCTCTTGTATAAGCAAAGGCCGTTTTATCCATGACAGTAGATACGGTTCCAGCTCTAAAGGCATTATCAAATCCAAAGGTTTCTTGACAGAAAAGATGAGCTTTGGCTTGATATTCACCAGAGAAGTTTAAGTCAATATCAGGAACTTTATCTCCTTTAAAGCCTAGGAAAGTTTCAAAGGCAATATCAATACCATTTTTTTCTAACTTCTCACCACAGACTGGGCAATTAGCATCTGGAAGGTCAAAACCAACCGAAACTTTTCTTAGTTTTTCTAAGAATTCATCACTGACTGGCATATGGTATCTTTCTTGTTCTTCTTTCGTTAGTTTGAAAGCATGGAAATGACAATGTGGACAAACATAGTGAGGCTTTAAGGCATTAACTTCCGTTATTCCCATCATGGTCGCAACAAAACTTGAACCAACAGAACCTCTACTACCAACAACATATCCTGCATCATTTGAATTCTTAACAAGAAGATGAGAAATGAAATATACCGATGCATAGCCATGGCCAATGATGGCATTTAGTTCTCTTTCTAAGCGTTCTTGAACATAGAGTGGTAAATCTTCCCCATATTTAGCACGTGCGGTTGCGAAAGAAATGTCGTGAACAGCTTCTTTCATCGATGGAACTCCAATTTTTTGCATGAAATCATCACGTGGAACATATAGTTCTTTAGGAAATAGTGGAAATGATTCAATCATATCACTAATTAAATTAGAATTCTTTACAACTATTTCATGAGCAAGATCAGCAGGCAAGAAAGAGAAAGCATCTAACATTTCGGTAGTTGATCTAAAATGCATATCTAGTGGTTTATGTTTTGATAATGGATGTGGTCCTCCACCATTTGGACGTGCCACTGCAAGATAGATGCTACGATATTTGGAGTCTTCTTCAATTAAATGATGAACATCCCCTGTCGCAACAACAGGAATATTTAAGTCATGACCAGCACTAATGATTTTCTTAATTACATCTTGAATAATGTAATCACGATTCTTTTCTGTTTCGTTTTCAAACATCCAGTAATAACATGCTGGTGGTTGAACTTCAAGATAATCATAATATGCAGCTTTTTCTAGAAGTTCATAGTATGGTCGTTCATAAGCGGTAATAAAAATGTCACCATTAGCACATCCACTACCAATGAGAATTTCTTCACGATATTTATCTAGGACACTTCGATATACAAGAGCATCTTTATTAAAATGCGTTGTATGGGCATCAGATAATATTTTATAAAAGTTCTTTAGTCCTACACGATTTTTTACAAGGATACATAAATGGAGTGGACGTTTTGATTTAGCAAGAACATCACGATTAATGAGGCCATTCAAATCTTGATAGTCAAATATTTTCTTTTGGAATAAATCACTAAGCATGCGGTTAAAGACATTAGTTGTCGTCTTCGCATCATGGATAGCTCTATGTTGTTGTTCGACTTCAACTTTCAAGTATTTAGCTATCGTTTCTAGTTTGTAGTTTTTTGGTCCTCCCATATATAAGGTTCTCGCAAGATCTAGGGTATCAATACAAGGATATTGGGGGATTGATAAACCTAATTTACTAGCGGTATCATAGACAAAGCCTGTATCAAAGTCGGCATTTTGAGCAACTAAGACAGTGCCTTTGATAAATTCTAAGAAATCAGGGAAGATTTCTTCAATATATGGAGCATCTTGAACAGTCATATTCGTAATGCTTGTAAGTTCACTAATAAAGGTAGAAATCTGAGTCTTAGGTTTAACAAAACTCATAAAGGTATCAATAATTAAACCATCTTTTAGTTTTACGGCTCCGATTTCAATTATTTCATTATAATTTACACTAAGCCCCGTGGTTTCAAGGTCAAAGATAACATAGGTTGCGGTTCTTAAATCAATAGATTCTGAGTAGGGATGAGTAATTCTAAGGGCCGTATCATCCACATAGTAGGCTTCAACCCCCGCAATTGGTTTAATATTTTTCTCAGCACAAAGCTTAAAAAAGTCTGGTAAAATATGGCAGTTAGCATGATCAGTAACCGCTAAGGCCGTATGACCATATCTTACTGCTTGGTCAACATACTCATCAACATTTAAAATACTATCTAAAACAGACATCTTAGTATGAGCATGGAGTTCTACTCTTTTTTCTTCGGCACTATCAAAGCGTTGTCTAGAGGCATCAATTCCACATACAATGATTGAGTCACACATGATAACCACATCTTTTGCGAAATCATCCCATTGGATACTACCTCTAATAACTAATCGTTTACCTGGTTTGATGTCTTTTTCAAAAACATTTTTATCAGCCTCACGGTAGAAACGTTTAATTATAACTGAGTCTGTATAATCAGTAATTATTCCTTCAAATAAATTAAATTCACGACCATCTTTGGTTTTGATTTCTTTTACTTCTGCTTTTACCACAACACCAGTTACTTCAACTTTATTAGTAAATCTAGTTTGTTTAAATTCTTCTACTTCAATACTAGAAAATGGTACTTCATTAAGAAGAATGGTAATTGCCTGATTTGATTTAGGTCTTGTGTAAGTTGAATGCTCTTCACTTGCTTGAGCTTCGGCTTTTTTCTTTTGGTACATTTCAATACTTTTAGCTTCGTTTTGATCAAGTGTTCTTACCATTTGTTCATGGTGAACTTCCTTGATTGAAACTTCATCAGCATTAATTTCCGTTGTAAGGAGAATTTTACTAAAACCATAGTTTACAAGAAAAGCATTTAAAAGTGGTAAGTGTTCATCTACTACTTTTTTATCGTCAACCGATGGAACTTCAATGATAAACTTATTACCATCTAGTCGAGATGGAAATGTAAAAAGTGAAGTTATCGTTGCTTTTTTAGTTTTACAAATATCAATACCTGCTTGATAATACTTAAATAAAAGGTTGTAATCATTATTAATACTTTCATCACGATAACTTACGGTATATAAAACTTTCTTGACATCATAACTTTCAATTAAGTTGGCACTAATCTTATCTAAGGTTTCTTTTAAGATGTCCCAAGGTATCACACGATCAAATAATAAACATAATCGCCATGAGCTATCGCTTTGTCTAACCTTTACACAAGTTATATCACCAGATGAAGTATACTCATTAGGTTCAACTTTAGCATTTGATAACATGCTAAGCCATTTTTCACTAGCCATTTTTAACTTCCCCTTTCTTATAAATCTTGATTATTTTCAATTATTTTTATTTCTATAAATCCTTCATCAGTAGTTGGAGGAATGATTTTTTCTCCATATGAACTAATGACTTCGGTTGGTAGGTATAATTCATTAGGAAGAGTATTTCTTTTCGTAACTCTTTCAATGCACTTACTTACATCAGTTTTAAAAAAATATGCTATTTTTTGGTATTTTACATGATACTTGCTAAGTTCTGTATCAAACCTAGCACGTACTTTAGGAGTAATATTAGTGGCATCAAAGATAATATCTTGATTATTCTTTAGAATTTCTGCACATAAGCGGTATACTTCAGGCCAAACTTTGGTTTCATCAAAGTCAGGATGTAACATTCTTACTACATCACTTGATACTATAACATAGTTATGTTCTTTTGATAAAGAGCTTGCGAAAGTTGTTTTACCACTTCCTGGTATTCCTATCATCATGTGTACAGTTGCCATATTTATTCTCCTTATTTTGTAAAAACAATATAATTAATTTTATCAAATTTTGTCGTTTGTCGCAAGAAAATAACTAATCTTTTTAAAGCAGTAAATCTTCAATATTATAAACTTTTGTCGCAAGTTTTTCTAAGAACTCTCTTTCATGAGTCGCAAAGATAATTGTACCTTGATATTTCTTTAAAGCAGTTAGTAAATCTTCTTTTGCATCCTTATCTAAATGGTTAGTTGGTTCATCAAGAATTAAGATGTTAGCTTTTTTCATCATTATTTTACATAATTTTAGTTTTGCTTGTTCTCCCCCACTTAAAGTTTTGATGGGTTGAAGGGCCATCGCTCCTGTTATCCCACATCTCGCAAGAGTTGTTCTAATATCTTTTTCTAACATATTAGGGTAAATATTAGAAATCTCTTGTAAGGGGGTAAGATTCGGATTTTCAAAATGATGTTCTTGTTCAAAATAAGCAATTAAAGCATCATCTACAAATTTAAATGATCCCTTAATTGGTTTTAACTCGCCAACTAACGTTTTTAGAAGCGTCGATTTACCAATACCATTAAATCCCGTAATTGCTAGTTTTTCCCCACTTTTGATGGCAAAATTCATTTCTGGCAATAAGGATGAATCATAACCAATTTCTAAATCATTGACTTCTAGTAACTTATGAGAATAAATTGGTTTATAATTAAATGATAAACTTAAATGAATATCACTACTTCTTGGTTTATCCATTACTACAATTTTATCTAACTTCTTTTGTCTACTTTGGGCTTGTCTGGCCGTTGAGGTTTTTACTTTATTTTTTTGAATATAATCATTTAACATCTTAATTTCTCTTTGTTGAGCCGCATACTCTTTTGTAGCATTTTCCACAAGTTGAGCTTTTTTAAATAGATAATCTTGATAATTACCTTTAAATCTAGTAACTTTACCAAATTCAAGTTCCATTATTACATTTACAACATCATTTAAGAATTCTTGATTATGAGAAACAATAAAAAAGTTACCTTTATACTCTTTTAAGTACTTTACTAACCAATCAACATGAACAGTATCTAAGAAGTTGGTTGGTTCATCAAGAATTAAAAGATCAGGTTCTTCTAGAAGAAGTTTGGTAAGAATTACTTTCATTTTTTGTCCCCCTGATAGATGAGACATAACAGTAGACATTCCATAATTGGTTACGCCAAGTCCAGTCGCAATTCTCGCAATTTTTGAATTTAGGGCGTAAAAATCATTTTCTTCGAGTTCTTCTCTTAACATTGTTGTTGATTTAACTAAACGATTAATCATTGTTTCATCAGTTTCTTTGATCAGTAAATCAAGTTGTTCATTTAAGATTTGGTTTTTATTATATAAATCAATAAAGGCTTCTTTTAAATATTCATCGATAGTTAGTTTTTTGTTGATGTTCATGTATTGGTCAAGATAACCAACTTTAGTTTTTTTATCAAAGTTAATGGAACCGCTATCTGGTAAGATATTACCACATAATACTTGAATTAATGTTGTTTTTCCCACGCCATTATTTCCTACTACACCTATCTTATCACCTTCAAGAATACGGAAAGATGCATCTTTAAAAATCGTTTTTTTGTCAAAGGTTAAATTTAAATTTTCTACTGTTAGTAGCATTTAACCACCTCATTTCTTTTTATCTTTTATATTTTACAAAATTACTTATATTATAACATTTATGACCCATAAAGTAAAGATAAGTATTTTTATTTCCATAAAAAATAAGCATACCTCAAGTATGCCTATTTTTTTAGAGTAATTGTTGTTGTAAGAATTTTATTATTTTTTCTTGAATAATAAGTAATTTCAATTTTATTTCCAACAATTTGTTCAGAAAGCATTATACTTAAATCAGTCATTGTTTTAATTCGATTACCATTAAATTCTAAGATAATGTCATCTGGTGAAATTCCTGAATTATCTGAACTACTGCCTTTGCTTATTTCTGTCACATAAATACCATATTTAGTTTCCGTATCAGTATAGATATCAGGAATACTCTTTATTCCTAAATTTTGAATCATTGTTGGGGTAAGGCCTTTAACTTGGATACCTGTTAATCCAAGGCGTGGTCTTTCAATATTGATTTCTTTTTCTAAATAGTTTTCAAGTAAGTATTTTATTTCATTTGAGGTAATCGCAAATCCCATATTTTCGACTTTTACCGAAGAATACTTCATGGTATTCATACCAACAAGTTTACCTTCTAAGGTAAATAAACCACCACCTGAGTTGCCGGGGTTTATCGCAGCATCATGTTGGATGTACTTACCAACAAAATCATTAACTCCATCCCCATCGGTATCACTCGAAATGTATCTTGCATTTCCAGAAACAACGCCAAAGGTTACTGAATTATAGAAAGTATATCCTTCAGGATGTCCTACAGCAATTACAAATGAGCCTTTCTTTAAATTATTGCTATCAGCAAATTCAACTGGTTGAATCTTGGTATAATGATAGAAAGTAATTAAAGCTAAGTCAACCTTTTCATCATATCCTAAGATTTTAGCCTCAACTTCTGGTCCATCTTCACCTAAAGTAACATAAACTTTAGTTGTACCACTTAGTTCATTTTTGGTATCAATGACCACATGACGATTTGTCATTGCGTAGTATTTATAATTAACAAGTTTATCATTTTCGATGACTTCTTCCGCCTTGTAGATAACGCCACTACCAATGTCTAATCCATCTTCTGAGGTAACACCAGAATCTAGAGTGTTAACTTTCTTTAAACATACTCCAATGACCGCGTTTTCAACTCTTTGATAAGCGGTTTCCACAGCGTTTTCTAAATCTTTAATGGTAATTTCTTCATAATTTACAACACGATTAGTAATTTCATTTTCGATATTGTTTTTAATATTTTGTTTAATTTGACAACTAGTTATCGTAAATAGTAATAATAAACATATAAATAAAGTTGTAAGTTTCTTTTTCATCATATTTCCCCCTTTTTATTTGTATTTATTTATTATCTTTTTTGATAGGAGCTTTAAACCAGAAGGTACTTCCTTCATTTGGTTTTGATTCGACTCCATATGTAAAATGATGATAATCTAGGATTTCTTTAATAATCGATAAACCAAGACCACTACCACCAGTAGAGCGTGTATGACCTTTATCTACACGATAATATCTTTCCCATATATACTTTAAATCATCTTCTTTGATACCAATTCCATAATCAACCACTTTAATGGTTACTTCATCGTTATTTAGTTCTTGGATGATATCAATAGTTTTAGAATTCTTACTATAATTTATCGCATTAGTAATAAAATTATACATTACTTGTTCTATTTTTGAAGAATCTGCCTCAATGAATATTTCCTCATCATAAACAAAGTTAATTTTAAAGTTTAATTGTTCAACTAGCTTTTGTTGACGATTTACAAGTTGTAGAATACTTGATGTAAGATTATAAGTTGTCATATTAAAGTTTTCTGTTTTTGAAGAAATCTTTGATAAAATAAGTAAATCAGAGACTAATAACTTTAAACGATTTGCTTCATCAATAATGATTTGGATATTTTCTGCTTGATTTTCATTGGGAAAATCTTTCATCATTTCCGCATATCCAATAATTAACGTAAGGGGAGTGCGAAGATCGTGAGATACGTTTGCGATCAACTCATGTTGGAGGGTTTCCGTTTTCTTTAGTTCTTGAACTGCATAATTTAGAGTATCATTTAATTCAGATATTTCTAAAAAGCCTTCCCCTTTAAAGGTTAGATCATACTCTTTTTCCGCAAGTTTTTTGGCCTCATCAGTCATTTCAATTAACGGCTTAGAGATTTTTCTTGATAAAATAAGAGCAATAATAATTGATAAAACAATAACAATTAGCGTAATATATAATAGTTGGGTTTTTAAAGTAGCAATAGCTGGTTCAACGGGAGTAATTCTTGAGTAGATAATTAGCATGTAAGCATCACTTTTATCTTTAAGTTCAACTCTTGTACAATATGTAATATCTTCTTCTTTAACGATTTTTTCATCCTCACTTACTTGTTGATGGAAGTATTCATGATTAGTATCATCTACCACTACAAACATGGGATTGTTCACCATTGTAATTTGGTTAAAAGTATCGATTAAGTTAATTTTAACCTTACTACTGAATTCTGTAATATCTGTATTTGGGTAAATTAAATCATACTTAACGGTTGGTACATCTTGAGAAGATACTGGGGGAATTTGTTCTTTCTTAATAATAAAAACATCAGTTTCTTTGTTTTTAACAATTTGAACAAGATTTTTACTTAGGGAAGAACTAGAATCCTTCAAATCATCTGGACTTGATTGATCTACTAATGAATAGACCTCAGACATTATGTTTTTGGTTTGTTTTATTTTAGTGCCTCGATACACTCTATCAAGAAGTAAGATTTGGAAAATACAAAATACCGCAATCACTACTACTCCAAAGATGAGAATATAACCAAAGAGTTTCCATTTTAAACTAATTTTGTTTAGTTTCAAAGCGATATCCCACCCTTCTTATTGTAATAATGTTATTCGAATATTTCCCTATTTTTTTCCTTAATGACTTAATATGAGTATCTAAAGTTCGGTCATCTTTATCAAAACTTTCACCCCAAACCTTATCAAGAAGTTGTTCTCTTGTTACTGCAATATTCGCATTATTAGTTAAATAAAACAAGATTTCATACTCTTTTAAGGTCAAGTCGACACGAACATTATCAACATAGACAATTCTTGCGTCTAAGTCAATCTTTAAAGATTCATACTCATAGTAATGTTTAACATCTTCTAACTTTGTTGTATTAGGATGGGTTCTCATGAGTACCGCATTAATTCTCATCATTAATTCTTTTGGTGAAAATGGTTTAGTAACATAATCATCAATGCCAAGATCAAATCCATATAATTTATCATACTCCTCACTTCGAGCAGAAAGCATAATGATAGGTACTCTACTAAAGGTTCTGATTTGTTTGACACTTGAATATCCATCAAGTTCAGGCATCATGATATCCATAATAACTAAATCAATCGGATTTTCTTTAATCATCGAAATTGCTGAAAGACCATTGTCAGCTTCTAGCACTTGATAGCCAACATGTAATGCATATTTCTTTATTAATTCTCTTATTTGTTTTTCATCATCAACAATTAGTAATTGATACATAGAAGCCTCCTTTTTACATTTTAACATAATATATTATATCATATTTTTTTACTTTTTAAAGAAAAATGGCTAACAAATAGTAATAATATTAACATTGTTAAATTAAAATGTGTAATTATTATGTATTTTTTAAATTTTTTTGATATAATACCTGAGTTTGACAGTGATATGCTAAAAACCATCTCTACACATGTAGAGATGATTTTTAATATTTAATTGTCTTTAAAAATGTTTGAAATTGTTTTACTCGATATTTTGATTGTGGAATACTACATTTGTATGCTTCTATTATTTTTAAATAGTCACCTAACGCTTGATCACTTTCTATTGTTTCATCATCTTCCAATTCTATTACTGTTTCATTTCTTAAAATTCTAATTACTCCATCTTTTTCCATTATACATTTACTACTATTGAGCGCTCTTACTATTCTTTCTACAGACATTGTATAATTCATTTTGTATTGTAACAACCTAATTAATACTAATGCTACATAACATGTCAAGAAATGTCCATTAATTCTACTTTCATTACTTACATATATTGGTCTTACTTCCAAATCTGATTTTGTTATTCTAAAACTTTCTTCTATCTTCCATAAGCTTCCGTATACTTCAAGAATCTTTTTATAATCATAATCTAATTCGCTTGTTATTATACAAAAGTATCCATCATATAAGGCATCTTCATTTATTTTGTTCTCATCTAATACTCGTTCTAGTTTATCTGCTGCCTCACCTGTCTTATCTACTGTATGTATTTCTTTTATATATTGTTCATATGTATGTTTTATTGCATATGCATTATTCCCTAATGATTTTATTGCTCGTTCTAATTTGTCATCTCTTTTTCTTGCTTCTAATATTGCATCCTCTAATTTCCAATATATTAGTACTTTTCTTTTCTTTGTTTCTTGTTTTCCTTCTTTATTTATAATTTGATATTCTTCTATAAATTCTTGATACTTAAACGTTCTTTCTTTGTTATATGTATATAAGCTTTCATCAAATAATTTCTCTTGGTATCTCTTTCCTTTTTTCCCTCTTATTATTTGACTGACTACATATCCATCTTTGTTGTTTACTATATAGTTTATATTAGAAGATGAATTTAATCCTTTATCTGCCACTACAATTAACCTATTAAGATTATAATTTTCTTTTATTTCTTTCATTACTGGTTGTAATGTTTTTGTATCTGATGTATTTCCCCTAAATAAACTCATACTTATTGGTATTCCATTTGAATCTATAAATAATCCTAATTGTATTATTGGATCTACTCGATGTTCTTTGCTTACTCCTCTTTGTCTTAAGTCATTCTCATCTTTTGGAAAATCTATCTCATTATAATAGTTTGTTACATCATAATAGGCATAAGAAGAGTCTCTTCCTATTATTTCCTTTATTCTATCATTGATATACTTTTGTAATTCTACTTTAACTTTATTAAAGATATCTAGTGCTCGATATATATGATGTAATTCAAAATTATTATCAAAACCATACATATTATTTTTTAGTTGATACGTTGCTCGTTTTGAATCTGGATTTAATATTCGCTGAATTACCAAATACTTAAATATTGTATTTAATGGAAATTCACAGTTAGTATCTAAATTATTAAAAAACTTATCTAATTCTAGAGCTTCATATACACTTTCAAGAAAGCGATAACCATAATTATATGTTACCGATGACTCATCTAAATAAAAAGGTTTTATATCTAATACTTTATTATCTTTCTTTACTTTAAAGTACTCCTCATTAAACTTTGTAACTTGTTCAATAAATGCTGGATCATTTACATGATCTTCCAAATATCCAAAATTCTTAATTGTACGTTGTTTCATTTTTGAATCTTTATCTCTATAACCTTCTACAACTCTAACTTGAGTCTTAATTCCACTTTTAAGTTTATGTTTATCATATCTAATCATACAAAAGACCTCACTTATTATATATTATAGCACACTTTAGCATATCAGTAAAACAATTTGCATTTTTATTTTTCAAAGAAAAAAAGCAAGGTAAAACCTTACTATTTATCAAATATAATTTTGAGTTTTAGCATATCACTGTCAAACTCAGGTTATATCATA
>SAMEA104315437__coassemble_261_pt1 | contig 36239 bp, 37 predicted proteins | sample SAMEA104315437__metabat2_high_PE_004 | metagenome-assembled genome bin SAMEA104315437 (sample SAMEA104315437) | gut metagenome | biome: Monkey gut; feature: monkey-associated habitat; material: faeces | place: China | collected 2013
GGATATCCTAAATATTTTGATAAACATATGCGTTCAAATACAGCATTATATGCATATTTTTTAACACTATTATCTGTTAGTGCATTAAGTACATCTGTTGGTATTTGTTCATTTTCTTTAATGTTAATTACTTGTACTGGTCCTTTGTCAACAGAGTATGCAAATAATAAGATTTCAAAATTTGAAGATTGTGCATATCTATATACACCACTTTTACTAAGGTCTACATCAGAATACGTTTCAAGATCTATAAATAATTCTTTCATTATGCTGTTTCCTTTCTAGTGTTAATCTATAAGGGTAAGATTTCTCCTACCCTTATAAACAACATTTGTTTTAGATAAATTCTTCTTTAAAATCTGTTTGTGCATTAGTTTTACCTGATAGTGGTTCTCCATCTGAAAGTTTTTGAATGTTACCAAGTCCTGCAGCAATTCCTTTATTACCATTTGAGTTATATGCATAGAATGTAATTGATACTCTAGCATAACATCCTGAATAAACTTCTGATTTATCTAAAATTGCTTCACAATTGGCATCAACTATTTGAGGTGCAGTTAGTGAGTTCGCATTTAAAAAGTATGAGTTCATATATGCTTCATCATCACTTCTTTCCAAATCTCCATCACGAAGAGGAGTTTTTAATACTTTAATATTTGGTTTTTTGCCACCAAATTTTCCGATTCCTTCTTCGATAGCACAGTTTATTGCATCATTAATTTTTTTAATTGTTTCTTTATCAGTTTTTGGAATGATAATACTTGTTGAATATTTTGGCTTTGCTCCTTCATTTAATGCTTTTGCTTCCCATATATTTGCATATGATAATCTTACCTTTCCAGTTACAATTCTAGTTTTATTTGACATATTATTTTTCCTCCTTAAATTCATTTTTTGCTTGTATAATATTTAGTTCTGGTCTTTTGTCATCAAGACTAACTAAAGTTGGTTTCCCTTCAGTTTTACCTACTAGTTTTCCTAGCACTTCACTGAATTTTTTTTTACTCATTAGTTTTTCCATTTCTGTTATTGGAAGTAATGACTTTTTATAAATATCATAATATCCTGCTTTATTTAAAGCTGCTACTACAGCTTCTTCATTTAAATACTTTCGTGTTCCACGTCCAGCTACTATTTTAAAACCTTCCCACTTTTTTCCATTTAGTGCTTTTTCTAATGCAAATTCCATAATATCATCACACCATTTTTTGATATCTGGTATTTTTGCTAACACACTTTCAATTTCATTATCTGTTATTAATGGTGGTTTTTTAAATTCTTCTTTTGCAAGTTTTAACTTTTCTTCCGCTCTTGCTCTACATTTAATTGCTGCTTTACAAAACTGACAGTGTGCTCCTGGTTCATATTTACCTGTTCCTCTATATGCCATTTCAGCTTTTGGTCTTAATATTTTATTTGCCCATTTTTTTAGAGCTGCTGTTGTAGTTTCCCATGTCGTTACATTTTCACGACGCGGTTGAAAAATTGTTAGTTTAACTTTTTTTATTTCATACTCTTTTTCATATTTTCTTAATGCACCTAGTGCATATAACATCATTTGCGGATTCTTTTCTGCATTTACTAATACACCTAGTCCATATTTTAGATCAATTATATGTAGTTTCCCTTTACTTACAATTACTGCATCTCCTGTACCAAATCCTTCTGGAACGTAGCAACTGAAGTCTAATCGTTGTTCAATTAATACTTTTGCATTTACATCATATCTTTTTGCTTTTGTATATTGTTCAACGACGTAGTCTGAGTAATCATCTGTATACATCTCCATTTCATCATTATCATAAATTGTGTTAGGTCTAGTACTTTGCATCTTTAGTTTTTTCTTTAATTTGTGTTCTGCTAGTGAATGTGCTGCTGTACCTTCAAGGCTAGCTGTTGAATCAGTATCACTAAATTCTTGTTCTAGTCTTGCACTGGGCGTACATGCTAGCCATCTATGACTTCCACTTGCGGATAATATTGCATGTTCACTAGGCATCTTCTTCACCTTCATCATGTTGATTATTTCTTTCTTTTGCTAATTCATCTTCTCTAAATAAATCCCATGAATTTACTCTTTGTCCATCAATGCCTGTTGCATCAGTTTCTTTATAATACATAACAATTCCTTTCCTCATATGTTTTGTTGAATGGCCAGTTCAACAATTATATGAATAAGTTTTGTAAATCAATTTACGCAAATAGTATATCAAGTATCTTATTATTTTGAAAGGCAACCCTTGTCCGCTATTATTTATGATTTTTAGTTGTTTTTTTAGATTAAACGCAAAAAAAAGAGGACTTTTCATCCTCTTTACTATACATTTAATATTTAATTATGAATTTATTTAGGACAACACCTGTCCGAATTTTTTTATTTTTCTTTTGTTAAAGGTTCAAATCCAGTTTCAACTAGATACTGATTAACTTGTTTAGGTGTCCACATCATCATTCCAGTTAGTATTGCAAAATAAGCATCATCTTGTTTGGTATTAGTGTTTAAAGTGTGACCTGCTAGTTTCATTAACATATCACAAATTTGAATAGGTAGTCTTAATCCTCTACACAAAGCAATGACTGTTTTCTTATCAGGAACTTTGTTTTCTCCATTTAAGTATCTTCTAATAGTTCTTTCATCTAATCCTGAATCAATTTCTAAATCATCATTAGTTACATCTAGATATTCTTTTAAAAAATTTAATGCTTCAGTAAAAGACATTGAGCCTATTTTTCTCATTTCTTGAATATCTTTAAAATACTGTTCACTTCTTTTTATTGTATCAAGTTTATCTGCTAACCTTCCATTTTTATCCAAAGATATATCAATTTCAAAATTAAAGCCTTGATTTGCATCTCTACATAAATAACAAAATGCTCCATAACCATTTTCATCATTTTTTCCTTTTTCCTTGTATACAAACTTTATGCAACATTCATCCATATTCATTCTAGCATAATATGTTAGAATTAGATTTCCAGTATCATCTTTAGTTATATATTTCTTGTCATTTATGCATACATGATTTTCGACAAACACTAAATCATTGCAACAAATTAACTCACGTGTATCTTTGTTAGATATTAGTTTCATCGCTATATCTTTATAATCTATAGAAAATGATTCACTTTTTTTAAGTGTTCCTTTTCTAAAAAGGTATGGCGGAACATAATGATTATCTACCCAATTAAATGCTCCTCTTGCTTCATCATAGCCAATATCAATTAATCTATTTCTTGCTGCATATATTGTTACACCATAATATTCAGCTAACTCTTCAATAATTTTTTCAATGTGATTCACAACATCTTCATCACTATAACATTCATATTTTGTTACAATATCTTTAACATTTTTAGTGAAGGTCTTGGTAGGCATAATAATATACGGTGCAATAGCATTTGCTTGTCGTTCCATCCATTCTATCGCATTTGTTTTTTTATTTGCTTTTATACCACCTGCAGTTTCACATTGAATGATCTCCAACGATTTATCAAATAATTTAGCAAAAAGAAACGCTTTTTTATGTATCGCATAATGAACACATTCATGTGCTATTGTAAGTTTTTTCGAACCAACTGCATATAAAAATATGGCTTTTTCATCGTAATATATTGAATTAGCTTTTACTTTGTGTTTTTTATAAGAGTCACTTTCTTCATCATATAAATCTTGATATGAATCAGTAAAGTATATTTGTCCAAATATTGAAGCATCTTTAGTTATTCTTCTGTTATATACCTTAAGGCCCATTCTATTTGCAAGTTCAATTATTTTTACTTTTCTAGGAATTTTATCATAATATTTTAGAATTATTGATTCTGCAATAGCATCATATTGTTCTCTCTTAATAATCGGTACCAAATCTCCATTAAGAGCATTTTTAAATCGAGATTTACACGAATATTCATCTATAACAACATCTATCTTCTTTAATCCTGAAGATAAATTTCCCTCGCAAAAAGCAACAAACCATTTGAATATAGATTCAGTCAACATTCCATATCTTCCATATCCAGTTACATTAACGGTTGTGGCAAAAGCAACATCAAATTTTAATATATCTTCATGAGGATTGTTTTCAATCCATACTATTTTGTAATCTATTGACTCTGGTATAGTCACTTCCGAAATGTGAGAGATTTTATCTATTTTGTCTAAAAATAAATCCTTTTTTGCATCTACAAATTCCTCTAACTTTTTTGTTATTACTTTATCAAAATTTGTTTCTATATATCTTAAAAATGGTGACTTTTTATACTGTTGCATATTATTCTCCTAAATATAATAATATTATACTGTATTTTTATAAATTTTTCTAGAAATTTATATTTTTTCGTTAGGAATCAATATATTTTGAAAAAAATATAGTTAACTTTAATAATTAGTTACCACCTTTGCTTGCATTGCAATTTCTACACATAAATTGCGCATTTTCTAAGTTTGTTCTTCCTCCAAGTCTATATGGAATAATATGATCTACTTCCAGTTCTTCCACATTAAAAAGTCTTGCACATTTAGGACATCTGATTTTTCCGTTTTCTACTTTATTTTTTAATTCATATCTTTGAAACAAATCTTGTTTATCTTGTTCAGTAAATGCACGCTTAGAATCTAGTGCTAATTCTCCAGTTTCAAGCGAAAATATATTCCTTATACATATTCTTAAATCATTACCACCAATTTTCAAATATGAATTTTTAACATAAAAATTTTTTAACTCTTTTATAATCTCTTCTCTATTAATTAAGTATTTATTGTACTTTGAATTATCATTGATTATTTCTCTTAAAATATTATAATAAATATCTACATTTTTTGGTTGTGGTAATTTGCTACATTCAACTAGTATACTTTTCATTTCTCTATTATAAAATAGTTGACCGCTATCTTCCCTGTGTTCTTTGACGTAATTTCTAATTTCTTTATCTGTTCCAAAATGAGTTTTTAATAGTTTATAACACCCTCCAAATCTTGCCTTTGCAGGATGCGATTTATCCCTAAAGCCAAATTCATTTTGTATTTCTACATTCATAGGATTTTGTACTTCCTCTTTAAACGAATTTAAGAAATTACCATAATATGTTCCCTGTAATAATTCCCAGTTATTCAAACTCTCTGCTGTTGTATTTAGAATTTCAAACAATTCATGTTTGAAATGATCCTCCTCATTTGTACCACTCATAATAATAAATGGTATTTCGTAATTTTTGATTCTTTTTTTATCATTTTCACTAATTTGTGAATAATACTTTTTAGTACCTATGTAATTTATTTGAAGATTACCACTTAGAAATAAGAATATACTTGTTAATCTTTGTTTTCCGTCGATTACATCATAAGTATTGTCATCAACATTTTTCCATAAAACAATAGATGGAATTGCAAAGTCTTTTAATATACTTTCTATTACAGATGCTTGTTTTTCTGCTGAATAAATTACACCCCTCTGATATTCAATATTGACTTTAATTACTGTATCGGGTGCTGTTTCTAAAGTAGCAGGATTAAGTTTAATCAACTTACATATTTGTTCAACTGACCATTTTTCTATTTCTCTTTTCATTCGTTTTTGCCCTTTCCATGCTTTACCTTTTGATTACTTCTAGCTTTAAAAATTTTTTCATTCCATATTTGTTCAGGTTTTTTTTCTTCTAATTGCTTAGTAAGCCAACTAACAACATCATCAAAATCATAATATTTTCTTCCCTCTAATATTTCCTTATTCATTATCAGCAATTTACAAAATGGGCATTTATATGGATGTTTCATTTCTAGAGTTGTATATAAGACAATTTTAGATGATGCAACACCAGCAGTTGTTTGATTTTTCACATACATTCCACCAGTATTTTTTGTTCTTATCATATCTGTAGTATATCCTTGTGACTCTCTATCAATAATTCCATTTAGTGTTTGAAATTGTTCCTTTCCCTGTCCTAATCCAATTATTTCAAATTGATCTAGATGTATATCTTTCATAAATGTAGCAGGTACTCCCATCACGCCACTATAATCATATGGTATATCATTTATACTAGTAATATCAATTCCTCTAAAATTCCAATAGGGTAAGAACTCATCTGGATGATCTTTCCAACTTTTAGATAACACCCTTTTTTGCTTGTGTTTTTTAACATCAAAATTAGTTAGCCATACACTAGGCAAATAAGAATCTATAACATTTCCTTCTGCATCTTCATATTTGCTTGGTTCAGTATACCCACACCAGAAATTTCCTTCTTTAAAATGTGGAAAAGCAAATGTATTAGTTAATATAGACAAAGGTGCTAAGAATATAAATTCGCCACCTTTTTTTTCAAACTCAATAATTTTATCTATCCATTCATCCATTTGACTAAACGGAGGATTAGTTATAATAACATCAAATTCTTCAAATGGAGCTTCCTGAAATCTCAGTCCTTTTCCTGTTAAGGCATCATAACCACTAATGTATATATCTTTAATTCCAAAGTCTTCTTTATGTTCCGTTAAATAAGCAACAAATTGACAATTTCTAGGATATTTATTAATATCCCCCTCTTTAAATAATTCAGGCATAACTTTATAAATAGTTATCTCATCAGTAAACTCAATAAAACCACTTACGCTTTTTACTTTTTTAACTTCCTTTTTAATATATGGTAGAGTAGCATCATAATCGCAGGGTAGGTATATTGTTTTGCCACTGAATAATCCATCATATCCATACCATTTTAGTTCATTAATAATTGTTTCTGCAGGTGTATAAAATTCATCGTTGATTCCTTTTGAAGTCTTTTTTGCCATATTAAATCTCCTTTAATCAAGTCGTAAAAGGTACACCTTTACATTCTTTACAATAAAAGTTATAATTTTCAAAAAATTTGACTAAAATTGATAAATAAAGGAGATTTAATTTGAATTTTTTATCAATATGTGTTAAAATATACATATATTAATCGGTACAAAAAGGTGTACCTTTATTAACCATAACATATTAGTCATTTTTTATAGATGACTTTTTTAAAACAAAACAAATGAGGAGATAATTTTGTTATAATTATCTTATTCATGGAGGTAATGTATGAATTATGGTTATGTAAGAGTTTCAACAACAACTCAAAATATTGCACGACAAATGGATGAACTGTATAAAATGGGGATCTCCGCTGAGGCTATTTTTATTGATAAACAAAGTGGAAAAGACTTTGACAGATCGAGTTATAAGATACTAAAAAACAAATTAAAAAAAGGCGACCTACTGATTATTAAATCAATAGATCGTCTTGGTAGAAACTATGATATGATTATAAATGAATGGCAAGAAATTACTAAAGTTATTGAAGCAGATATTTTTGTTATTGATTTTCCCTTACTTGATACAAGGGTTGAAACGCAAAATCTTGTGGGAAAGTTCATATCTGATATTGTATTACAGGTCCTTTCTTTTGTGGCACAAAATGAAAGAGAGAATATTAGACAACGACAAGCAGAAGGAATAAAAATCGCTAAAGCAAAAGGAGTTCATATGGGACGCCCTAAATATAAGTTACCAGATAATTTTGATGAAATAGTTAAAAAATTTCACAATAAAGAAATTACAAACACTGAAGCTGCAAAAATATTAAATATGACGAAAGGTACATTTCTAAAATATTCAAAAACCACTATGAATTGAACCTGTTCGTTAAAAATGGACAAGTTAAAAAACACATTATTAAGAGTTAACTTCCTAAACTGAATAGGAGTTAGCTCTTTTATTTTTTCTTGTAATCTTTCATTATTGTAGTATTTTACAAAATTATCTATTGTTTTCTCTACATCTTTAATTTTTAAATTTTTAATTAAATATATGCATTCTGACTTAAGTGTGCTGAAAAATGATTCTATTGGAACATTATTATATAACAATAAATAAACTGCATATTGAATTTTAAAAGAAGTGCATGCGTTTCATAATTCTTATCAATTGATAGTATTAGTTACACCAACAAGATTTTCATTTCTTACAATATAATTTTATTTGTCTATAAAATAACAATGAATCTATAATGCTTCAAAAAATAAAAAAAGCATTATAGTTTTTTTCATATTGGAATTTTTTCACCTGTTTTGTACATTATATGGAAAATTTGTCAAAGTGTTAGTATATCAATATTATATGGCCTTATGTTTTTTAAAAATGTAAAAAAAGTTAATTCTTTTCATAATATTAGAATTAACTCTTTTATAACAATAAAATTTTATTCAGTAATAGTTAAATGTATCTTAAGGAATATTCTCATATTTAAAGTATAATTTGCTGTAAGTAACGCTTCACCTGGACCTGTTGAAGATACTAAACCATGATGCTCCATATCTACATTGATTCCATTAAAACATTCAATATCCCATACATAATAACCTATATATGGATATGGACTATTCGTAAAATCTAGTTCCAATGTGTACATTCCATTTTCTTCAGAATATGAATAAGACATATTACATTCTATTACTATTTGTTCTGTTTTTGTTTCTTTTAAAATAATAAAATCTTTTTTATAGACTATAGATGGATCATCCTTATTTATTGCATATATAGTCACAGTTGTATTTTCACTAACATTTAATGCAAGAACTGTACCATATTTAGTTACTTTCGCAACATTTTCATTACTTGAATACCAATCATAATCAAGTCTTGACATTGGATCACGTAATCTATCTTCTACCATTAAATAAAGATTTCTTGTAAATCCTTCTGTTATTGTATTTCCAAGTAAAGATCCATTATTGAATGTTACTTCACTTCCTAAAGGGAACCCTTGGTTTCTTGCAGGATCAGTTACAAGTGTACCATCAATATTCAAATCTGTATTTACCTTTCTTCTTAACGCAAATTGTATTTGAACTTTATCAAAGTTATCAGAATATCCAATATAATAAGTTCCGGGATTTAAAATTACAGTAAATACTGGGCCACTATTTATACTAGTAATATTATTAGTGTATTCCAACACTAAATAATAATGATTATCCCCTGGTTCATAGCCTGGATCACGATGCTTTTCAAAAATATAAATAGGTATATTTCTATTGATTGTTCCACTTGTCACAATATCAAGTTCAATTTTTGAACGATGACTTATTGTTACTTCTTCAAAATAATTAGTCACAGTTTTATTATCAAATAATTCATCAAAACCAATTGTAGCAAGCCTATTTTGATAATTTATATCATTTTTCTCTACTTGCTCAATTGTTAAGGTAATTAATGAATAAGTTGATTTAGGTAGAACAACATCTATGTAATAATATCCATTTTCAGGTAAAAATACATATAATTCATTTTCACCATTGTAAGTTATTGCTTGTTCATTTATTCCAGTTGATCCATATCGATTAAGCAATTCTGTTTTGTTTATATTTGAATATATTTTTATAGTTCCTTCAGGTAAAATTATATTACTTCCAACATTTAGTGAGAATCTATAAAAACCTTCACCTTGATTATTAAAATATTCATAACTACAATGATATGCATTTCCATTATTTAAATGCATACTATTTTTAATATTATTAGTGCCTTTATTTAATAGAATATTGCTACTAGTCCATGTTAATGAAATTCCAATTTCAAATGTACCTGAGGCATTAGTATCATCAAATTCAAAAGATATATAGTATATTCCACAACCTAAAAATTGAGTTAATGTGTTACTACCACTACTTATCACATTCATATTTGAATCGTAGATTATTATATTAATTGTCTTGGATGAATTTGCATTAATTTTATAAGATTTTGAACAATTAACATTTAATTTATATAATTCATTAGTTGCCTTGCTTAAACTTAAAGATTCAGTCACATTTCCTTCACAGTCAATTTCAAATTCTGTATAATCTTCAGAAGGCATAATTTTATTTCGATAACTTGACCAATACTCTTTATTTTTATATTCAGCAATTCTATTTACTGGTACAATAATTTTTAAACTAGCATTACAACCATCAAATACACTTACTCCTAGATTAGTAATGTTTGTTATTCTTCTATTTACAGTAACTACAGAAAGTGATGAACAATTCTTAAATGCTTCATCATCAATATACTGTACACTTAATGGTATGACAATTCTTTCTAAACTTCCACATCCTTTAAATGCTGAACTGCCTATAGCAATCAAATTAGTTGATAATGTTACTGACTGTAAATATGAACAATTTTCAAAGGCACTTGTATCTATATTTGTTACAGTATTTGGAATCGTAATCCTAGCTAAGCTAGCACACCCTTTAAAGGCTGAACTACCAATAGCAATTAAGTTATTTGATAATGTTACTGACTGCAAATATGAACACCCCTCAAAGGCACTTGTATCTATGTGTGTTACGCTATTAGGTATACTAATGCTTTCTAAACTTGCACATCCTTTGAAAACCGAATTACCTATTGAGGTCATATTATTCGGTAGTGTTATACTTTGTAAAGAATAACAATTTTCAAAAGCGCCTGTATCTATGTGTGTTACACTATTAGGTATATAAACACTTGTTAAACTAGCACATCCTTTGAATGCTTCAGCACCAATACTAGTCACACTTAACCCACCAATTTGATTAGGTATTATTATAGAAGTTACATTACTATTTAAAGGTCCTAAAATTTTTAATACAGTTGAACCACTTTGATTTTCACAACTAATATTAAATTCACTTTCAACTACTTTATAACACTTTTCGCACTTTAACCAATGCCTATTTCCTGCAGATACAAGTGATTCAAATTTATGTATACAAGTTGATGCTTCTTCTAAATGCTCTTTTCCAGATAAACTAAATAAGCGAGAATTTGTAGCATCGCAATAAAAGCATACATATTTGTACAAATTTCCATCCTTCCAATACCTTCTATAATCATGAGTTGTATGTTTATTATTAGCAACTGCTAATCCTTGAATATCTTGATAGTGCAATCTTCCATCATCATGATACCCCATAAGAGAAATATGTGTCCATGGATCATTATTCATATCCAAATCTTGTAATCCTAGCATATGGCCCATTTCATGCAATATGGTACTATAATCATCGTGTTTTTTTATTTCAATTTTATGAAAACCTGGTACAGGATTAAACTCTCCTAATGCATCTTTTAATGCTGGGTTGTATCTAATTGGAACAACACCAGCTCCATTGCTTGATCGTTTTTCTAAGTTTACTATTGCACCTGAATAGTCTACTATTCTAACACTATTCCATTCCGATGCAGCTTTATCAACATTAGATATAAATTTTGCTTTTTGTTCAGAAGTTAATGCTGATAAAGTAGATTCATCTATCCAATATTTATATAATGGAGAAATAATAGGCATTACCTGCCAATTTCTACAACCACTTGGATAACTAGATGAATATCCTTCTTCTCTACTAGCACCACAAGTAGAACCACAACCAAATCCACTTGGAAATTCCGGAATAGTGTTATCCGAAGAACCATTAAGATTTTCCTGCAAATCATTTCCATTATTACAACCATAACCTGTATAATTATTAGAATCAACTTCCAGTTCAATATTGTCTTCATTTTCAGTTAATTCTTGTGCATAAATATGAATTCCAAAGCTATTAAATAAAAGGCATAATATAAATAATATACCAATTATTGTTAATAAATTACTCATTTTTTTAAATATTTTCATAACTTTCCTCTACATAATATATTATATTTTTTCAAATTTTACGGCTATTACACCATTATAATTATCTTCATTTGTTACAATAGCGGTATAAGTGTTTGTTTTATTTCCTTCTATTACTTTGCCATTAAATGTCCACTCTTTTACCTTATATCCTTCTTTGGGGGTTGCGATAAATGTTACTTCGCGACTTCCCTTTTCACCTCCACGAAGTACTATACAATAACTATTTTCTCCACAATTAAGTTCACAAATACTGAAGTCATTACAACGCTTAATTGTTGGATTAAAGGAATCTGTGGTTTTAATAGTTAATTCTCCTTCTCCTTCTGCAACAGAAAAATGGAAAATATAACCATATTCTGACTTAGTACAACCAATCATTGCAATACTAAGCATTATAAGAACAATTACAAAAAAGATTTTTTTCATAAATATACTCCTCCTGTCTTTAATAATATTAGTATACTTTTGGCCGTATACTATGGCCAACTAGCTCTTTGATGATACGTTTTAATACTAAATAAATTAACATATAGTTCCTCCCCATATTGTCTTTTACGTTTCATCATTACTATTATATGCAAACTACATATAATAATTTATTTTTAAACAAAAAGCCCCCTTTTATCCAAAGAGAGCTTTATTTCTAATAGCGTTTTCCCAAAGCAGACTTAGGAATTTAATTTACATACTTTTTTCAATTATAATTACTTTAACACTCTAATAATAAGGAATATACTAATATATTTTATCGATTTATTATAACTTTTGTATTGATAGTAAATATACTACTTATATCGCCTTCACTTAATGATATTGTTGAAACATTGTTATTTGTAACTATAACTAAACTTCCCATTGAATTTTCAGCGGAAACACACAGCACTTCAGGATCTTTATCTCCCACAATAACAGAAACTTCACAAGTACCAAGCACAATTGTTTCATTGTTTAATTTTTGCATTACATAACCAACATTTGTTTCTTCATCAATTTCAATATAATAATTTTCATTATCAATTGATAATACAGATACACCATCAGGATTATCATCTCTTATGATTGTTATTCCCTTTGCTTCTACAAAAACAATGCTCCAACATAATGCTACAACAATTAAAATTAAAAAAGCTTTAAATAATTTCTTCATAGCTGAATTCTCCTTTCTTTTGACTATATTATACATTATATGGAAAATTTTGTCAATGGCTTTCAATTTTTATCAATGAGCATTTTTTTGCGTTTTTGAAGTAAAATAAAAAAAGTGCTCAACATTAATGAACACTTTTTCTCAAAAATTGGTTTTTCACATTTTTCTGCCCAAATTAAATTTTTTTCAAAATATTTATTAATGAACCCATTATTGCATGTTTACCTAAGTTCTTTAATATCTTATGATCCCTATGACTTAAGTAATATATTAGTAATTTTAAGTATTTAGCAGAATCTTCATCAAATTCTTCTAACTTAATATTTTCGTCAATATATTTTTTATATAAGTCTTTCTTACTAACAGAATGAAGGGCAACAAGTAAACATGTAAGTAATGTTAAATCAAAATCATCTCTATTAATTAAATCTTTTATTATTCTGTTATATTCTCTTAAACCTAATAATGATACATATAAATATTTTTCAGTTATATTTATTTCACTACTTCCAAGGTTTAAAGAGTTTATGCAATAATAATGTTTTTCAACTCTGTTGTAACAATCTTGATAATTACCTGCATATAGTAAACTACTCATTAGAGTATGATTAACAGTGATATATCTTTTAAAGTTTTGATCTTTTATCATTATATCTAAAGCTTGTAGTGAAAAGAATATCGCTTCAACATATCTTTCTTTTGAATAAAACCTTGATGCTAATATTTGATATGTCATTGGGTTATTATAATTAGTTACCCATTCACCATCATTAATATATTCATCTTCAAAAAATAATGACATAATTTCAAATATTTCTAATAATTCATAAGTAAGGAATGTTTTATACTTCTTTATTTCTTCATACAACTCTTTATATTCTTCAAGAACTCTTTTAGGAAATATGTTAGAATTGATAATTAAAAATAGTTTTAATAAATTTAATACAGGAAACATTAATGTTTTATCAGTTAATGATTCATCAATAAAGTTTGAATCATCATCAAAAGTATCATAGACTTTATAATACAAATTATTGTATATTCTAGTTGTTACTTTTTCTAATTTATCAATAAATGAATCGCTAGGAATTTTTAAATCATAATTATCTGATAATTTCTTTATAATTTCTCTACCAACAGTTTGTTCATTATCTCTTGCTCTTCTATACGAGCTATTATTAATGTTTAATTTATTAAATACATTTTCTTTGTTCTTTTCAAATTGTTTAATATAAACATCAAATAATTGAAAATACTGTTTAGATTCTTTATATAAATCAAAATTAAAATGTTTCATTGTGATTTTCCTCCTAACATAATAAATATAATATACCATAATATTCGACAAATTTCAACATTTTTTACTTATTGATATATTTAAATAAAAATCTTCTCAAAATCTCGCCAACGTTCTCTTCTATATGCTTTTACCTATATTTACTCCTCCTTTTGATAAAGAACTGACAAAGGCCTTAAAATCTGCTTAAAAGTTGGTAATGATAATAATATTCAAATCCCCTTGTTCCTAAAATTTGAAATTAGTTCAACTCCCCCAGTCTAGTCGTAAAAAACGAAGGTTCAACTCCCCGTACAGCTCTACACTTTTTGAATAAAAAAAGAGCTATTTTCAACATTTCATCATAGAAAACTATGAATTTTTGTGAAAATAGCTTATTTATTAGAACATTAGTAATTCACTTAAACACATAATCACTTCGTAAAAAAATACAAAAATGTTATCAACTATTTATTTATTTCATAATTATTCATATGTTTTATTACCAATTTCATAAACTCAATTGAATGATTGATATAATTCGTTATCTGTTCTAAAGTTTCAGTAAATTCTAATTCACCATGAGCTAAATTATTTCTTAATTTATATAATGAATTCAATGATTCATAAGCTACAGGACTTTCAGCCCTTTTTACAGGGGCAATATCTATGGCTTTTAGCAATCCATTGATTCTTTCAGAATCAGGATTTTTTCCTGTTTTCATAAAATTGTTTTCAAAATATTTATGAAATATTGGAGAAGAATTATTTATAGCAAATTTTAAAATGATATCTGAAAATAATTGTTCAAATAAACCAGTTGATTTAATTACTAAATTCATTCTCAAATCACTTTCAATTTTGCCCGTTATATCCTTTTTATCAATATTCGCTTTTATACAAATTATATAATTTTCAATATTTTTTATGTTTTCGTTAATTTCATTAAAATATTTTGAGTTTTCGTAAAACATATTATTCCCCAAAAATTCTAATTATTTTATCAATTCTTACTGCTATATTTTCTAAATTCATCGTATTTTTTCCTAATAAATCCTGAAAATAATCTTCTTTAAGCAATTTATCTAATTCATTTCTATAATTAATTTTTCTTTTAAATTGTTTTTTTTCATTTATAATACAAACTGCTATTAATAGTGATTCAATTAGCGTTGGTTGATAAGATTTTTTATATTTGATACTACCATCATCAGTTGGTTTCACATTTTTAAATGCATCTACTCCAATATTATCATATATCCAATCAATAGCAGCCTTTAATTTGTCTAATTCATATGGCTTATTTAATTGTTCAGCTGTTAAATTATAAAAATGTGGATATTTTTTTCGTCTATTGAAAAATCTAATTCTTCAGCTTGTAAAACAGCCATATATTCATTAAGTGTATTTTTTAGATTCAAAGATTTTTTTTGGCCATCTTTTTTATAGATATTATAAATATGCATAATTGCTAGTGCTCTTAACGCATATTCTGTTCTATAAATTGCTTTGTCAACAGATAAAAGCACACTATATTTTTCGTATGAGGCAATGTCATTAATATCATTATTAAATTTGCTAAAATACGCTGCATTTCTTATTTCTTGTTGTTCAAGGACTCTTCCAGTAGAATTAATTCTTTCAAAAATTTGATACATAGAAGAATAATTATTAGCAGGACTCAATTGTGAAAATTCAATTATATTCATCATAGATCTTTTTAATTTAGTTTGACATTCTTGTGACAAGTCAATGAAAGCTTTTTCTCGGCAATACTCAGCAATGTCACTTCTTTTTGACAAAATAAAAGCTTGTTTATTATTTTTTTTCCAACCTTGATAGTAGGTTCCGCTTATATACAAATATAAAGTATGCAAACGTTGCAATCCATCAATCATTAAATACTTTCCTTTAATTTCTGTTACAAAGAAACTAGGTATTGGCAATCCTCTTAATATTGAATCTATAAACAATGATGCCTGTTCATAATTCCAAACATACTCTCGTTGCAAACTAGGAATAATTATTTCCTCGTTTCTATACATATCATAAAGTTCTAAAACGCTCCTATTATAAGACCAGTATTTAATTTGAAAATTATCATACTTATCATTTTCGTATGTTTCATCAATATCTATTATTTTATCTAATTCATATTTTTTTATATTTGCTCCATTCATATTTTTCTCCGTATTTTATTATTAAATTATATCAAATTTTAGTGCTATATTAGTATAAAACTTACTGTTATGTTCCCTCATACTTGGACTTTTGGTAGTCTTAAACCTAGGTTGAACTTACCAAAGGTATATGTTGTATTTGTAGTATTTTAAACTTATTTATATGAATTTTTGCTTAAGTTTCTATTTTTTAGTTCAAAATAGACATAAAACACCTATTTTTACCTATCTTCTTTCAAGACAAACTACACACTCAACGTTTGATGTTTGTGGAAACATATCAAGAGGTTGAACCTGAAGAATGTGGTAGACTTTTTGAAGATGGTTACAATTCTTTGCTAGAGTCGCAGGATTGCATGAAACATATATTATTTTAGATACAGGGAATTGTTGTAAGTAATTTAAAAGGCGAAGGTCTAGACCAGTTCTTGGAGGGTCTACAACTAAAACATCTGGGATAAATCCTTCACGACGCCATTTAGTAAGATAGCTTAATATATCTCCCGTGTAGAATCTAGCATTATCTACATTATTTTTTTTCGCATTTTCGATAGCATTTTTGATACCTTCTTTGTTGATATCAATACCTCTTACTTCTTTTACATATTCTGATACCCAAAGTCCAATTGTTCCAACCCCACAAAAAGCATCAACTACATTGTTTGTTGGTTTAAATTTTGCTAGTTCAATTACTTTTGTATATAGTTTTTCAGTTTGTTCTTTATTTAATTGGAAAAATGCTGTTGGAAGTAAATCAAAGGTATATTTTCCAAGTCTTTCTGTAATGGTATCCTGACCTGCTACTTTAAATGTTTCCGCACCAAAGTTTTCGATTGCATCAGGGTCACTATTAATACTTACATAAACACTAACTATATTTTCTATTTTTGTTAAGTCTTTAGCAATATTAATGGTTCTTTGATCATAGCTAAATAAAATCAATGTTACTTGGATTTCATTGGTTTCACTTGATGAACGTACTACTATGTGACGTAATACTCCATCTTTAGTTTTTGGGTTATATGCTATTACTTGATATTTTGTTAGATATTCACAGATCTCTTTTACGGCTTTTCTAATATCTTCTTTTTCAACTAAACAGTTTTCAATATATACTAATTTATTAGTATCAAAGGCATATAGACCAGTTACTAGTTTTTCCCCATCATAACGTACTGGAAGTTTAGCCTTATTACGATAGTGGTATGGATAGTCCATAGTAATTGTATCTTTAAAGACTTTTTCATTTAAAGAGCCGTTAAAATATCTATCAAAGGCTTCCATTACTAGTTCTTTCTTTAATTGTCCATGATACTTGTAATCTAGGTGTAATAATTGACATCCTCCACAAAGTTCAAAATACTTGCATAATGGGGTTATTCTACCAACTGATGGGGCTTTAACCTTTACTATTTTTCCTCTTGCATATTTTTCGTTAGTTTCAGTAATTTTTGTTACGACTTCTTCACCTGGGATTGCAAAAGGAACAAACACTGCTAGTCTTTTGTAATAGCCGATTCCTTCACCATTTATTCCTAATCTTTTGATCGTAAGTAATACTTCTTGATTTTTATTTAATACATTAGTTGGCATCCTATACACCTCTTTCTTTCTTTAGATTATACCACAAATCTTGCTTTTTTTAAAGTGATGTGGTATAATAAAAAAGGTAATGTAGAAAAATATATAACAAGGGGGATTTATATGGCAAATATGAATGACAATAATTCTACAATGACAGTAAATGATGAACAAAAAGCTTCTAAGAGAAGAAAGATAGTTTTATGGTCTAGCTTAGGTGCTTTTGTTCTTATCATTCTTTTATTAATATTCTTTTTTAAACAACCAGTTACTATAACTTTTGTAACTAATCGTGGATCAACAATTGACCCTATTGCTGCAGATAGTGATGGATACATAAGTGTTCCTAACGATCCCAAACGTGAATACTGGGATTTTGAAGGTTGGTATCGTGATGAAAAGTTAACTTCTAAAATTGAAGATTTAAGTAAAGAAAAATTTACAACTCAAACTAAGATTTATGCAAAATGGCGTCTTCATCGCTATACTATTACATATGAACTTGATGGCGGAAAGAATAATCCAAACAATCCTACTATTTATGTAGTAAAGCATGATAAAGCGGAAGATGAAACTTGGGAACAAGATTTTAACAATAGTGCTTCAAAGATTCCACTTCCTGATGAAGATATCATGAATCGTAAAGTTGAGTTGTATGCACCAACTAAGGAAGGTTATACTTTTGATGGTTGGTACACTACTCCAGATTTTGCAGGTAATAGTATTAGTAGAATTAACAACAGTACACCTGCAGATATTATTTTATACGCAAAATGGAAATAACAAAACAAAAAACCTTTCGAAAGAAAGGTTTTTGTTTTTTGTTATAAATCAAGTACAGTTTTAAATGTGTATCCCTCGTCACTGATTTTTTCAATAAGTGTACCTAATATTTCACTATTAGTTTTAGATACGGAATGAAGTAAGATGATTGCACCTGGATGTAAATTATTTAAGACACTGTCGATTGCAAGTTCTTTGGCTTTTTGATTTCTTACATCCCAATCTTTATAAGCAATTGACCAAAATATTGTTTTATAACCTAGATTCTTAACATTTAGCAATGATTCTTTCGTAAACTCACCTTCTGGTGGACGAAAGTATTTAGGCATCGTTTTGCCTGTTAATTCAAAATAAGCATTTTCCAATTTTTCCAAATCATCTTTAAGTTCATTTTTTGATAGCGTTTGAATCTTTTTGTGGCTGTATGAATGGTTACAAACTATGTGACCATCATTAGTCATTCTAACTACTAACTCAGGAAATCTTTTAACAAAATCACCTGTAACAAAGAAACTGGCGGTTACATTTTTGCATCTTAAGGTATCAAGAATTGGTGTTAAATTACCATTGTCATATCCTGCATCAAATGTCAGGATGACTTCTTTCTTATTCACATTTCCTACATAAAAGGAATTTGTACCCTCAAGAATTTGTTGATACTTTCCGATAGATGGAGTTTCGTGATTAGTATTTCTACTAAATCCCCATCCAGCCGCATTACTTGTTATAACAAAATTTAAGAAAAAGATAGTGAACAAACAAAGGAATAATAAGATTTTCTTTTTTAACATTTTTTTACCTCGCCTTGTTCAGTATTAGTATGACCAAATTATTTATTTTTTTACCTGATAATTTTTGGAAAAATAAAAATTAAAGGCAATACCATAAATATAAACTAAAACAATTATGTAGAGCCAAAGCATTGTAAGCATTAGATTGGCTAATGATCCATATAACTTACTATAAGAATCATTCATGAAAAGTGTTCTGAATAAATCATAAAAGAATGTCGCAAGATACCAGATTATTGATACTACCATGCTTATTAAAAAGGTTCTTCTTAACTTTACTTTAACTGGAATAATATATTTATATACAATACTACTGATAAAAGATACTGATAAAAAGATATATAAAAGATTGACTAAAGAATAAAGTTTAAAATGTAATATATTTTTAAATATATGGGAAATCACAAATGATAAGCATATTTGAACTATTATTAAAATAATAAACAAAATCATCAAAAGAACTGAAAGAATTCTTCTTCTAATCGTGCTACGTTTATTTTTATCTCCATAAATTATATTAGTTGAGATAGCTAGAGAATTAACTACTTTTGAAGAAACAAAGATAATAGAAATTACAAACATAATAATTGATAATACATTAGATCTTACTAAGTATTCATCACTAGTAAATCCTTCAACATGAAGATAGCCTAGAATATTATTAATTAAATTAATTAAAGGAACTAACATAAATAGTAAATAAAATGTGATTGAAGCCGCAAGATTAGATAAATATAGTTTGTTAGTATAGTCATAAAATTCTTTAATTTTTTTCATTTTGTCACTTCCTTTTTATTATTATGTTTAGTATTTATATCATATGATGTTTATTTAAAAAAATACTAATAAAAAGATAACTTCTCATTTAAATAATGAGAAGTTAACAATTATTTATTTTAAGAAATTTTCGATATCTTCTACTTCTTTGATAATATCTTTTGATAGAAGAATAGCTTTTTCCTTAGTTATCATAATATTATCTTCAATACGAATACCAATACTTTCTTCTGGAATATATAGTCCTGGTTCAATTGTAATTACCATTCCTTCTTTTAGTCCTTCACTTGCATGTGATGGATCATGTACATCAAGCCCAAGAGAATGGCCGATTGAATGGAAGTAGTATTTACGAAGTTCACTTATGTCTTTGATTAAACCAAGTTTGATTAAACCTTTTGCGAGTAGATTATTTGCATAATCATTTAATTCTTTCCAACTCATACCTGCAGTTGCATACTCAATACATTTTTTATTTGTATCAAGCACAACTTCATATACTTCTTTTTGACGTTTTGTAAATTTACCATTTACAGGGAATGTTCTTGTGATATCACTTGAATAATGTTTAGTATAACAACCAACATCCATTAGTAATAAACTATTAGGAAGAATGTCACTATTGTTATCATCGTAGTGCAATACTGTCGCATTATGACCTGATGCGATAATATCATTAAATGATAAAGTCTTACCTTCTTTAATTATCGTAAAATCGTGATATGCATTAGCTATTGATTCATTAGATAATTCATTATGATGACTCATAACATTTAGAATAGCTCTTTTAGTAGTTGCGATACTTTCTTTAATTAAAGCAACTTCTTTTTCATTTTTACACATTCTTAGTGAGATAATCATATTATAACAATTTTCAATTTTTACACTTGGGAAACGATCACGAATAGTTTTCGCATAAACTCTTCCAAAAGTATTATATAGAGGAATGTCACGATATTCAAGATCTAAATATACAGTATGAGCTTCCATTAATCCATAGCGATTAGATTGATAAAGAGAATCTGTATATTTTTCAAACATATTAATGTCTAAAATATCTTGCATAGCAATTCCTGATAATTCACTTGCTTCTTCATGAGTTAGGGTTGCACCTAGCCATTTTGCGACTTCAGGGTCAACACTTTCAATAAATAGTTTTTCAAAATGATGGTTATTAACATTACCAACAAGTAAAATTACATTAGCTTGATCTATGTTTGTTAAATAGTAAAAATTATTATTAACAAAAAAGTCATAAACAGAATCCGCAGATTTAAATTTATTATAGCCTGAATGGATAACTGCGAATGAATTATTTTCAAGCATCTTTGAGAGTCTAATTCTATTTTTAATAAGTTCTTCTTTCATTATTTCTTACTTCCTTTCTTACTAATCGACTCTATTGTTGTTGGATCATAATAATTTTCAAGAACCATTGCGAATTGATTCATAACCGTATATGTTTGTTTTAGTGTTAATGAATCAAGAACTAAACCTAGAATTGTTTCATGGAAATTATCATGAACTTTTAAAACTTTTTTACCTTTTTGAGTAATACTTATTAAAATAATACGATGGTCCATTTCATGTCTTGTACGAAGTAAGTATCCTTTTTGAACAAGACGATTAATGCTTATAGTAAGTGAACCAACTGTAACCTTTAATTTTTTTGCAATTAATGACATAGGTTTATTATTATTTTGATCTACTGCTTCAATAACATGAAGTTCACCGACTGTTAAATCAGAAATTAATTTTGGATCCATTGTTCTTTCTTCAATAACGTTTGTCATATTCGCAACAAAATTAAATGCTTCTTGTAATTTCTTATAGACAACCTTTTCTTCTTTTGTAAAGTTTTTAGGTTTTTTTGGAGTAGGACGAACTATTGGTTTTGGTTCCTCTGGTTTCTTTTCCTCTTTTTTAGGTTCAACCTTAGGTTGACGTTTAGGAGGTTCAATTGTTAGTTCACGAGAACTTTTCTTTGGTAGAGGATTTTCTGATGGTTTACGTCCACGTTTTTTAGGAGTTTCTACCTTAACAAAAGGCATAACCTTTTCAGGTTGTTCAGTATCCGTAAGTATTTCTTCAAAGCTAGTTATTTCTTCTTCATTAGTTGGAGTAACAACTTCAGTTGTTTCTTCTTTCATTTCAGGGGTGATAGTTTCTACTACTTCTTGTACAGTGTTTACAACCTCAGGAGTAACTTCAGGTACTATTTCAACCACTGGAGTTTCTGGAACTACTACTTTAGGTTCCTTTTTAACTGTTGTCTTTTTAGGAGTAGTCGTAGCTTTTTTAGTGGTAGTCTTCTTAGTGGTAGTAGTTGCTTTTTTAGTAGTTGTCTTTGTTGTTTTCTTAGGTTCTTCTTTCTTAGTTGTCTTTTTAGGAGTAACTACTTTTAGAGTACCAGTTTTAGGGTCAATCTTAGTCTTTACCGGAGTAGTCTTTTTTACTGTTGTCTTTTTAGATTCTTTTTTTACTTTTTCTTGTTTTTCCATATTCTTCACCTCATCATTTAAATTATAAAACAAAATCAAAAAATAGTCAACTCTTTTAATTTAAAAGTTTTAAAATATTTAGCTAATATTCATTTATTAGCTATACATAATTTAGTATTAACATATAATTAAAAATCCTACTCTACTAAGTAGAATAGGATTTTGTTTTAGTTGTTATTATTTATGTGCTTCAATATAGTTAACTAGATCGCCAACAGTCTTCATTTGTAAAGCGGCATCATCATCTATTTCAAGGCCAAATTTTTCTTCTAATGCGAACATAATTTCAACTGCATCTAAAGAGTCAGCACCAAGATCTTCAACTAATCTAGTTTCCATTTTTATGTCTTCAGCTTTTTTGTTTAATTCTTTTGCGATAATCGCAGCAACAGTTTCTAATACCATAAAAAATCCTCCTAAATATATTATACTATATTTATATTAATTTTCTTGTTTTTTTGCTTGTTTTTTAGGTTTTTCGGCAGTTTTTTCATTAGGGTCAATCATTGTTAATTGTAAACGGCTCTTCTTTAGATCAACATCTAATACCCAAACTTTAACAATTTGACCAACACTTACCGCATCAAGTGGATGTTTGATATAGCCTTTTGACATCTTTGAGATGTGAACTAAACCATCATCTTTAACACCACAGTCAACGAAAGCACCAAAGTCAACAACGTTACGAACTGTACCTTGAAGTTCCATACCTGGTTTTAAGTCTTCAAGATGTAGAACATCACTTCTTAAAACAGGAGCTTCAATTTCATCACGTGGGTCACGTAGTGGAGATACAAAGGCATCAAGAATATCATTTAATGTATATTCACCAACGTTAAGTTCAGTGATTAGAGCTTTCTTATCTTCATCTGTTAAAGCTTTAACTTTTTCAACTAATTCCGCTTTTCCAAGGTCACTTGTTGTAAATCCAAGTTTTGTAAGAATTGCTTTAGCAACTTCATAACTTTCAGGGTGGATAGCAGTCATATCAAGTGGTTCAGTACCATCAACGATTCTTAAGAAACCAATTGCTTGTTCTAAGGCTTTTGGACCAACACCTTTAACTTTAATATCTTCTCTTGTTACGAAACGACCATTAGCATCACGATAAGCTACAATCTTTTTAGCTGCACCAGCATTAAGACCAGCTACATATTGAAGTAGAGATACTGATGCAGTATTGATGTTAACACCAACTTGGTTAACGGCAGTTTCAACAACGAAGTCTAGAGATTCCGTTAATTTACTTTGTGTTACGTCATGTTGATATTGACCAACACCGATAGCTTTAGGTTCAATCTTAACTAATTCTGAAAGTGGATCTTGTAGACGACGAGCGATTGATACTGCTGAACGTTCTTCTACTGAATAATCAGGGAATTCTTCACGAGCAAGGTCAGATGCAGAATATACTGATGCACCAGCTTCATTTACGATAATGTATTTAACAGGACGAGAAACACGTTTTAATTGTTCTGCAACAAAGGCTTCTGTTTCACGGCTAGCTGTACCATTACCGATAGCTACAACTTCTACATTGTATCTTTCAACTAAATCTAAGAAAATGTTAATAGCATTTTCATATCTTCCTGGAGGAACAACTTCACCTTTTTGTTTTTGGTGAGGATACATAACACTCTTTTCAAGAACTTTTCCTGTATCATCAACTACACAAAGTTTACATCCAGTACGATAAGCTGGGTCAACACCAAGAACTGTTTTTCCTTTCATTGGTGCTTGTAATAAGTAGTTTCTTAGGTTTTCACCAAAAATATGGATAGCTTGATCTTCAGCTTTATCTTTTAGGTCAGCTCTAATTTCACGAACAATTGCAGGTTTAATTAAACGATCATATGCATCTTCACATGCTTCTTGAACATATGGAGCAGTAAGTGACTTCATGTTTTCATCACCAATTTTATCTTTTTCAATATACATGATAACAAAATCACGATTTTCAACGATACTTACTTTAATTACTTTTTCAGCTTCGGCTCTATTTAAAGCAAGAATTCTATGAAGTTTAATTGTCTTAATTGGTTCTTCATAATTATAGTACATTTCATAAACATGTTTTTCATCAAGTGATTCATCTTTTACTTCTGATTTCATTTTACCAAAATTGATGAAGTTATTTCTAATCCATGTACGATAACGTGGTTCATCAGATACCATTTCAGCAATAATATCTTTAGCACCTTGTAAAGCTTCTTGAACATTTTTAACAATTAAGCCTTCTTTTTTCATGGCTTCAATTTCTTCTTCAGTCTTGCCATCAAGGTTAGTTACATACTTACTAGCTTCTTCTTCAACATTTCCTTCAGTAGGGAAACTTAGTAAATATTCAGCAAGTGGATCTAATCCTTTTTTCTTAGCATCTGTCGCACGAGTCTTTTTCTTTTCCTTAAATGGACGATATATATCTTCAATTTCTGAAAGTTTAGTAGCAACGATAATTGCTTGTTTAATTTCTTCAGTTAGTTTTCCTTTTTCTTCTATTAAGCGCATTACATCTTCTTTACGCGCTGCAAGTTTTTGACCATATTCCCATTCTTGATAAATAGCTCTAATTTGTTCTTCATCAAGATTGCCAGTTACTTCCTTACGATAACGAGCGATAAAAGGTACAGTTGCACCTTGTTCAATTAGTCCTAAAACGGCATTAATTTGGACAACTTTAACATTTTGTTCTTTTGAAATTTTCGCAAGTAATGCCTCATTAATGTAATTATTTTCTTCCATCATTTCCTCCAGTATATCAATAAATTGTGTGAGTCCTGTTTTCACAGGCTTTAATATTATACCATATTTGACCTTTTTTAGCAAATAATTTGGTCGATTAATTCTATTATTTTAGCATGTTTATAATCACTTCAAAAATGTGTTCAACCTGATTTTTCCTAACCTCATTTCTTAATCCTGAGGTAATAAAATGTTCTGTATAAAGAGTTTCTTTTTCACCTATATGAAGGAGAATAGCAAAGTAACAACTGCCATCTTGTTCTTCTTTTACTTCACCTCCAGCACGGCCAGTAATTGATACGGCGATGTTTGCTTTAGATAAATTGTAAACTCCTTTTACCATTTCAATAGCTACTTCTTCTGAGTATACTGAGTATTTATCTAAGGTTTCTTTTTTTACTCCAAGGATTCTCATTTTAGCTTCTTCGCTATATGTTACATAGCTTTCGCTAAATACATTAGAGGCTCCACTTACATTAACAAGGGTACTTGCGAGAAGTCCTCCTGTACATGATTCTCCAAAACTGATTGTAAGATTTAATTTTCTAAGTAGGGTTACGAGTTCTTTTTCCATATTTTCTTCCATCCTTATTTAATAAATTATACCACATTACTTTAAAAATCTTCTTGTTTTTGCTATACTATAAAGGAGGTAATATTTATGAATACAATTAAAGGTGAAATCGTAAATGAATTAGAAATTAACAAAAGTAGATTTATAACCTACCTTAAACATACAGATAATGTTGATGACGCAAAAGACTATGTAAGTTATGTTAAAGCTCTTCATCCTAGTGCTACCCATCATGTGGTTGCCATGACTATCGGAAAAACGGGAGAATATGGACAAGCTAATGATGATGGGGAACCAAGTGGAACCGCTGGTCTTCCTACCCTTGATGTTTTTAGGAAAAATGATATCACAAATTTTACATGTGTGATTGTGCGTTATTTTGGTGGGGTTAAACTTGGAGCTGGAGGTTTAGTTAGAGCCTACTCTAAGAGTGCAAGTACAGCCTTAAAAATGTTAGAAATTACCCCTATTATTGATTATCTAGGATTATATCTTTCCTTTGATTATAGTTTTATGAATATTATTGAAAATAGACTTTCAAAATATGAGATTATTAAAAAACAATTTTCTACAGATGTTACTTTTATTGTAAGAGTACCTAAAGATGAAGTAACAGGAGTTTGTAATCAATTAATTAGTATGACTAATAATCTTATTAAGATAAGAATCTTAAAAAATGATGATGAAGAGGAAATAGAATAAAGGATTACTTTTTCAAGTAATCCTTTTTTTTAATTATCTGCGCGATTATATCCATTCCTCATATGGGTTGATGCATCAAGTAGTATTTTATTTAGAGCATCTTGAGTTTTTTCTTCAGCCATTTTTGCGACTGCATCGTTTGCTTCATCAATTAGGGTGAAGTTATTTGTCTCTATCATCTTTTTATCATATACATTTAAAAGGTGATGTGATTCGTTAGCAACTTGAGTTTGGTAACGTTCAACTATAATTATACCACTAGCATAGTGAGCATCTGCTAAAGCTCCAATTAAACGAGATGTCCAATAAAAATTAGAAGTTGATACATCAAGTGTTACATCACTAATATATTTAGGCATTTTATTGGTATTAGTATACATTGGAATTATCGCATTAAAAGCATTAGACCCAAAACATATCCATTCCACTGCCGCAATTTCTTTTGGCATATATCCTCTTATTTGAAGTATTGCCATTACACCAGTACGGCTAATACCGATTGGACGATAGATTCCTTGTTTGTTACCTATCTTACTATATGGGTTATATGGAGTTCCTTGATAATATGATGATAAGATATACTTAACATCTTCTACAGTAATCTTTCTTTCTGGAACAAATGACCATGGAATATTATCACTTTGTGGGTTAAAGTCAGCATTTTCACCATCCCATTTGTAAGTATTAGGATTAAAGTAGCGTGCCATATACCATGCACGTGGAGTATTATAAATGTGATCAGCATCACTATGGCTGCCAAAAGCAAGACGTGGATTAAATTTACCATCATTGTTAAGATTTAAATGATAATCTTCAACTAATTGTTTTAAGCCTTTTGAACACATGTTTTCTTTTTGTTCTCCATATGCATCATCAAAATCAAAACGATCAAGACCAAATTGATTTGGCATTACTACATATTCATTATCTTTTACTTTGCGAGCAATCCAGTTATGTCCACCAATAGTTTCAAGCCACCATATTTCCTTAGAATCAGAAAAAGCAATACCATTAGGTTCATAAGTTCCGTATTTTTCAAGTAAACTTCCAAGTCTAATTACCCCTTCTTTAGCAGTTGTAATATAAGGAAGCGTAATTAATACTAAGTCTTCTTCACCAATACCACCAGGGATATCTTTTTCCTCTTCTGATTTTGCTTTAACATACTTTACATATGGATCAGCACCAAGGACTAAAGGATTAGATGTAATAGTTTCTGTAGCCGTCATCGCAACATTAGCTTCATTAATGCCATTTGCGGGCCAAACTCCATGTTTAGGATTAACGCTAGGACATGAAGTATAGCGAAGAGGATTGTCTGGAAGTTCAATCTCTAAGTGACTATTTACTGTTTTGTACTTTCTTGGTTGATCTTTAGGTTCAACTACGATTAGTTTTTTTTCATCAAAAAAACCATCATCATTACGTGCGATCATGGTTGAACCATCATAACTCGCATCTTTACCTACTAAAATTGTTGTACAAGCCATATTTTTCCTCTTTTCTAAAATGGAAAAAATCCATTTGTTTTTTCTTTATGTTTGTCAAAGTCATGATAGACTTCAAGATTATGTTTATCATTCATAGGAATGATTAATGCACTGATATATACTAAAATCATCACTGGTGAAGAAATTAAAATCCAATTTTGATCATTAACAAACGATATTCCCATCATGCAAAGACCAAACCAAAATAGTATCTCTCCAAAGTATTGAGGATAGCGACTATTCTTGTATAAGCCATAATTACAAATTTTACCCTTATTATCTTGTTTTTTATTAAATATTGACTTTTGAATTTCTGCTATTTCTTCAAAAACAATACCTACTAAAAGTACTACAAGGCCAAGCCATGTTGAAAGGGTTGGTGTAGCGCCTCTTTTGAATTCTTCAATATACTTAAATGCTGGAAGCATTCCTAAATAAAGTAAAGCTGTAGGAAGTAGTGACATTAAAAAGAAAGCAAAGATTGGCCAAATGGATGGATGCTTCTTTTGTAAAGTTTCATACTTCCAGTCATCATTTTCATTATTAGTTATTTTTATAATAAATTCAGCAAGTGACTTTAAAGTATAAATTGCTATACATATAATTATGATTATAACATTACCATTAGAAAGCAATTTTGTTTTTAAAGCAAACATCAATATTGAAAATAGTGATACAACTCCCCAATATAAATTATATAGATTATATTCTTTTATTATTGTTCCCAAAGTAAAAATAAAAATGGTTAGAATAACATTAAGAATTATTAAAATGAATAATGGATTATTAAGTTTTTGAGGAAGAATACTTTCAAATAATTGATATAGAAAGTAACTGCCGATTATTCCTACTAAATAGATTAATAAATTGATTATAATTCTGATTGTTTTATTTTGTTTCATAGTCATTTCTCCTACATTTTATTATATCACTTTTTAAGTAAAAAAAATAATATTTAACATTTTAAAGCGTTTTTGCATTTCTTTGTTTTTGACAAAACATCGTTATTTTGTTAAACTATATATATGAAAAGAGGAAATACTATGAATCCCTTATTTAATAATGAAAAGCATTACTATACAATGAATAATTATTGTTTACAGCGCTTTGGTAAAAAAACATTTAGAATATCTTTAAATGGCAACTTTAGTTGTCCAAACCGTGATGGCACTATCAGTAAACTTGGTTGCATCTTTTGTTCTGAGGCAGGTAGTGGTGATTTCGCAGGAAACGTAAAACATCCATTAAGAACCCAATTTGAAGAAATTAAGAAAATGATGATGCATAAGTGGAATGATGGGTATTACATAGCTTACTTTCAAGCTAATACTAACACCTATGGAAGTTTGGAAAAATTAAAAAGCGTCTATGAACAAATCATAACTAAAGATGGTCCAATTGATGAAAATATTAAAGTACTTAGTATTGCGACAAGACCAGATGCCATTGATGATGAAAAAATTAAATATTTACAAGAATTAAATCAAAGAATTGAAGTATGGGTAGAACTAGGGTTTCAAACCTCTAATGAAGTTACTGCAAAACTTATTAATAGGGGGTACCCAAATGAAGTTTTTCTTGATGCCATTAGAAAGCTTAAGAAAGCGGGGATTCATACGATTGTTCATATTATTAATGGACTTCCTAATGAAACTACTACTGATATGATAAATACAGTTAATTTTGTTAATAATGAGCATCCTGATGGTGTTAAGATTCATATGCTTCATATTATGAAAAATACACCACTTGAAAAGTATTATATGATGCATCCTTTTCATGTTTTAACTCTTGAAGAATATGTAAAGATTGTTGTTCAACAACTTAGGTTATTAGATGAGAATATTGTTATTCATCGTTTAACTGGGGATGCTCCTAAAGATTTGTTGATTGAACCTACTTGGACTTTAAAGAAATTTGTAGTATTAAATGAAATTGATAAATTAATGCGAAAAGAAAATGTCTTTCAAGGTGATTTATGTACAAAATAGTTGAATTTTCCCATCTATTAATAAATGATTATTTTAAAAGATTTAAACATGAAAATATGGTTTTTGTTGACGCAACATGTGGTAAAGGTAGTGATACAATCTTTATGGCAAAACTACTTTCAACATTCGGTCATGTCCATAGTTATGATATTCAACAAATAGCTCTTGATTATACTTTAGATGAATTAAAAAAAGAAAATATTGAAAATGTAACTCTAAAACTCAAAAGTCATGAATTTATTGATGAAACTAATCTTGACTTAATTATCTATAACTTAGGGTATCTTCCAAATGGGGATAAATCAATTACTACTAACCATGAAAGCACAATGGCTAGTTTAAAAAAAGTCTTAAGCAGATTTTGGTTAAATCCTGATATGTTAATTATTATAGTTTTATATCCTGGGCATGAGGAAGGTAAAATTGAAAGTTCAATGATTGATGAATATGTAAAGTCATTATCAAGCAAAGATTTTTTAGTATGTAAATATCAAAATTACAATCGTCCTACTTCGCCATATATTTTAACTATATCTAAAAATAATTTAAAAAAGTAATATACATATTAAAAGAAGAAAACTGCTAGCATTTACTAGCAGTTTTTTTACTTAATTTCAGTTAACTTTTTCCCGATTAATTTTTCAGGATTGTAGTATGTTCCAGCTTTACATATTTTAAAATAAACATGATTGCCAGTTTCTGCATCAATCTCAGTTTTTCCACTTACCCCAAGTTTATCACCTTGAGCTACTTCTTTACCAACAGTTACGCATACTTCACTTAAACCATAGTAATAAGTTTTTACTCCATCTTTATGTTCAATTACAACATAATTTGAAAATAATGGATTTTCTTTTACTTCTACTACTTTACCACTAAAGACAGCTAATACATCAAATGCGGTATCATCTTTTTTCGCAAAACTTGTTCCAAGACTAGTACGATAACTATTTTGATATTTTATTAGACCAAGCTTTTGATTTTCTTTAGTTTCATCTTTTTCATAAAATTTACGAACAATTGTGTAATCCATGGTTTTATCAAATGGAAGAGTCATTAATTCCTCAGGTTTAACATCAACACCTGGATCAACATTTGGTTTTTCTGGATCCTTAGTAGGGTCGTTAGGCTTTGTTGTTGATGATCTTGCACTTACAACTAAAGCTACAACAAGTAATCCAATTAAACCAACAAAGAAGAAAAACTGAAATTTGTGTTGAGCAATTTTCTTAAACAATTTCATAATTTCACCTCATATTTAGTATTAACCAAATATTAAGTGTTATACAAAAATTTCTATATAAATTTAAAATATATTATGAATTCTCTCAATTAAGGTTATGAAGGCACTAGTTACTAAGTAACTAATAATTATTGAAGCAATAACATAGGCTATTCTTATTTCGGTTATTTTACCTTGTTTAAATAGTTTTTCAAAGTTGCTAGCAAGTAATAATAGAAAAGACACAACCATCATTAGAAAGAAAATAATAACATATAAAATATTATTATAATTATTCATTTGATTTGTTCTCCTTTCCTTTCTTATAGGTTTTAATTTTCTTTACAGTTTTAACTGTAAATATCGTAATACCAATTACTGCGAATAAAATAATGCTAAAAATGAAGTAGATATTTCCTTGAGGATCTTTTTCTTTTTCCGCATTACGCCATAGTAAATATCCTGTTAATACCCCAAATAAAATGATTGTTCCAAGTTGAATAAGGTTGGTTAGAACAATATCCTTAATAACGGGATTCATCTTTTTCTTTTCTTTATTCATTTTCAAGGGCCATTACCTTATTCACTCTTCTTAAATGACGATCACCTAAAAATTTAGTATTAAGAAAAGTATCTAGGATTTCCTTTAATAATTCAAATGAAACATCTTTTGCACCTATACATAGGACATTAGCATTATTATGTTCTCTAGTTAAACGTGCATTCTCGACATTTGTTACAAGTGCAGCACGAATGCCTTTTACTTTATTGCTGGACATTGACATTCCAATTCCGGTATAACATATGAGAATTCCATATTCAACTTCATTGTTTTTTACAGCGTAACTTACAGGTTTAGCATAATCAGGGTAATCTACTGATTCTTTAGAGTTAGTTCCATAATCAATTACTTCATATCCTTTTGATTTTAAATATTCCTTGGCTTGTTCTTTTAGTTCAAATCCTGCATGGTCTGATCCAATTGCTAATTTCATAGTATTACCTTCCTTTATCATATTATAATACTATTATACCCCATTATTAATCTTTTTAAAAGAATATTACTTTTTCTTTATTTTATCATAGATATAACTACGATACTCTATTTCATTGTTATCATCAAATGAAATCTTAAAGAAATCTGGATAAAGTAAAGTCCAAAAGTTTTTACCTTTTCCTTCACCTATTGTTATAACAATTGATGGATAAGTACCTGAGGGGATAAATTCATCATTATATGATTTAGCAGGATATGTTTCATTTTTATATTCTACCGTTATGGTATTAATATATGGTTTCTTAATTTTCTTTTTTAACTCATCAAGAATCTGAAAATATTTTATATGGGGATTTTCCTCATATATTTTTTTTATTGCTTCTTTTACTTCTATTTTGTTTTGTTGATCAATCTCCGAGTTGGATGAAGCTATTATTCTAAGCCTTAAACTATCATTTTTGGTTGTACATCCATTTAACAAAAATAATGTAAAGATTAATAAAGCAAGAATATATAATTTATTTCTAATTTTTTCCATTTTATCACCATTTATAGTATATCCGATAAAATTGATTATATACATAGTAAAAAAGATTGAGTAAAACTATTACTCAATCTTAATTTTAATTATTTAATAATAATATCGCCTTGTCTTAGTATTTTAAAAGGATGAGATGTTGCATCAACGACGGTGGATGAAACATTTGATGTTGTTTCAACATCCTCAATAATATAGTCTATTCTATCACCAAAATGTTTTGTTATTTCTTCATAACTATTTAAAGGAAGTGAACCACTTAAATTTACACTTGTGGTAAGAAAAGGGCCATACTTATTTAGAATTGTTCTTGCGACTAAAGAATTAGGTATTCTAAAACCGATGGTTTTAAATTCTTCATTAACTAAATATTTTACATCATTTTTCTTGTTAAAAATGATAGTTAAAGCTCCCGGCCAATATTCTTTCATAATTTCAGTTACTTTGGGGTTAGGGATTTCGACATATTTTAAAACATCATCAAGGTTCCCCGCGAGAACTGGTAGAGCTTTATGAATATCTCTTTCTTTTAATTGATAGATTTTTTCAGCAGCTTCTTTGTCATTAAACATTGCTGCAACCCCATAGACTGTATCCGTAGGAAAACAAATTATTTTTCCGACTAATTCTTCTTTGGGGATTTTTAAAAAATCATTTAGTTTCATGTTCATCACCTACTACTTCATAGCCCATACTATTGTATGTTATGTTATTTGATGTCTCTACTATTGTTTTTTGTTTTGATTTCTTTTTCATAATAATTAAGATAATTACTACAGCTTCTAATAGAATAAAGATTAAACCACCAATAAAGATATAAACAAGAGGTGGAATTTTATTTTTTAATTTTGTAGTATAAGGAAAATCATTATTTCCCTCCCCAACTTTACTAGTGAAAGTAATATCACTTAATGATATTTCATAGTATGGTAATCCCGATTGAGAAATTACTATCTTATATGTTGATGATTCTTTGAGCTTAATGTTATAGAAGATTTGGTAATCATCTTTTGACATTGTAAAAGTTTTTCGGTCTTCTTTTACAACAAGATTATATTTTTTACTTTCGTTTGTTTCAAAATACAAGGATAAAGTTTCCGTTTCTTCAACTTTACCTTTAGAGATAATTAAAGTACCAACAGATAATTCTTTTTCAAATACTTCATATTCTTCATATGCACTATTTATCGTATTTAAGAATTTTTCTTTTTGGGTTATATATACTTTGGTACTTAATAAACTAAATAATGATAAAATAAAACATAATAGTTTCATAGATTACTCATTAATAATGATGGTGATACGATCTTTACCACTTAAATCTTTGATTGTTTCGTATTTTGAATTTGGAAAGTATTTTTTTATTAATTCATGCATTTCTTTTTTCTTATTATAACTATGTTCAAAGGCTATAAAACTCGGAGTATTTAAGATTTTTTGAGCATCTCTTAAAATTATATCATAGAAATTCATTCCATCTTCTCCACCAAATAAAGCAACATGAGGCTCATTGTTTATAACAATATCTTCTACATATTCATGATCTGGGATATATGGAGGATTAGATACTAAAATATCAAATTTTAGATTTCTTTCTATTAAAGGTTGTAACATGTCCCCTTGATAAAAAGTAACTTCTGTATCATTTTGTTTAGCATTTAACTTAGCAACATCTAATGCTTCATTACTGATGTCGGTAGCAGATAATGTCATGTTAGGTTCTTCTTTAGAGAGGGCTATTGCGATAGCACCAGAGCCAGTACCTACATCGACTACCTTTACCTTCTTACCATTAAACACATCATCATATGTGGAAAGTACGTATCCAACTAATTCTTCAGTCTCAGGACGAGGAATCAAGACAGCATCACTTACTTTCATTTTATATCCAAAGAAATAACTATATCCAAGGATATGTTGAATAGGAATACCATGAACAATATACTCATCTACAGCCTTAACTAATTGTTGATATGTTTCTTCTGGTATTTCTTCATTTAAAGCAAGAAGAAAGTTTGCTCCATCAAGCTCTGATAGTTCTAATACTAAGATTTTGATAGCTTCTTCTTCTAAGTTGGTATTTTTGATGCGATTTTTTTGTTCTTTTAAAAATTGTTGATATGTCATAAGAACCTCTTTCTATAAAATTTTTAGGTGCATTTTTTAATGAAATAAGTATTTGATACCAATTATATTTTACTCTTCCTATTATATCATTTTTTGATAAAACTAGCAATTGAGAACTTTTTTTATTTTCATTTTTAGAAAATAAGAAAAGATGGTTCATACATGTTTTTCCTACAATAGGGATTTTTTGCTTATTTATTATAAGATGAGATACTCCTGAAATATCATAATATCCAATAGGAACTACAGAAATATAACCTTCTTCTTTAGTTACAAACTTTTGGTCATATCCGATTGACTCATTTGGTAAAACCTTAAAGGAATTAATGATTCTTGAAACATATGAGATAGATGGCAATAGATTAAGGGATTTATTTCCATATCCATATAAGGCTAGACCTATTCTTACCATATTACCTATTATCTTTTTATTTAATGATGAGGTTGCGGCAGAATGGATATTTTTAAATGGATATAATTTTAAGTATTTTTTAAATTTATGTAGTTGTCTATAATAATATTCATATTCATTATCACTACTACTAAAATGTGTATAAATACCATCTAGATTTATGTTTTTATTTTTGGTTATTAGATTAATTATTTCTTTTGCTTCATCTATACTTCTTATTCCCATTCTATTCATTCCTGTATCAATTTGTAGATGAATGTTTAGGGGCTTAGTTATATAGGTTTCATTATTTAAAAAATCATCTTTTGAATTAATAGATAGATATAAATTTTTGTAGTTATCATTTATCATTTTTTTGGTTATACTTTCAAGAATTAAAACATTTAGATGACGTTTAATAATTAAGGTTTTATCTTTTAGGTATTCTTTATAGGTATTATAAACTATCCATTTTACATTACATTTATAAAGTATTTCAATCATCTTGTTGGAAGATATTCCATAGGCATTATCCTTTAAAACCGCCATTATTTCTTTTTTTGTAGTTTCTTTTATTAATTTTATATTTTTTTTAATTCTATTAACATCAACAAATAAAGACATATTATCACCAATATATTATAGTACTTTAAGATAATAATATGCAAAAAAGAATAGTTCAATGAACTATTCTCTTTATTTTAGATTATATAAATTTGTTTGGGGTTAATGTTTATCAATAAAGAAGTTTAGGGTCTC
>SAMEA104315437__coassemble_275_pt1 | contig 34573 bp, 26 predicted proteins | sample SAMEA104315437__metabat2_high_PE_004 | metagenome-assembled genome bin SAMEA104315437 (sample SAMEA104315437) | gut metagenome | biome: Monkey gut; feature: monkey-associated habitat; material: faeces | place: China | collected 2013
AGGCTTCTTTACATTTGGTGGTGGTTATGGAATGATAGCCCTCTTAGAAAGTGAGTTAGTCGAAAAGAAAAAATGGATTGAAAAAGATGAATTTGTTGATATGATTGCGATAGCCGAATCAACTCCAGGCCCAATTGCTGTAAATGCTTCAACTTATGTGGGATATAAGATTGCAGGATTTATGGGCTCACTTCTTGCGACGATTGGTGTTTGCCTTCCCTCTTTCATTATCATCTTTTTAATATCTTTATTTTTTGAGAAGTTTGTAGCCTTAAAGTATGTCGCATATGCATTTAAAGGAATTCAAGTTTGTGTTACTTTCTTGATCTTTCTTGCGGGAATCAAACTATTTAAAAATATGAAAAAGAATATCTTTAATTTTATTCTCCTTTTTATAACAATGGTTTTAGTGATTGTCTTTAACTTATTTAAAGTATCATTTTCAACAATCTATTTTATTTTAATTAGTGCCTTAATTGGTATTTTCATCTATCTTATTAAATATCTAAGTGACAAAAAGAAGGAGGAAACGAAATGATTTATTTAGAATTATTCCTCGTTTTCTTAAAGATTGGCTTAGTATCATTTGGTGGGGGATATGGGATGATCGCTTTAATTAGGGAAGAAGTCTTAACAAGAGGATGGCTTTCAGAAAGCGATTTCTTAAGCTTTATTGCGGTATCAGAGTCAACTCCAGGTCCTCTTGCTATCAATATGGCTACTTTCATCGGCTCTTCATATGGAGGCTTCCTAGGAGCTGTTGTCGCAACCATAGGGGTTGTACTACCTTCATTTATTATTATTCTTTTAATCGCAAGTATTTTAAAAAACTTTTTAAAATATAAAGGAGTTAAAGCAACCTTAGAGGCAATTCGTCCAACTATTATTGGTCTTATTATTGCTACTGCTCTTACAATGATTTTAAGTATAGTTTTAGGTGTTGAATCAGTGGAAGTAATTAAAGGTGTTGATATTAAAGGAATTATCCTTTTTGTTCTTCTTGGATTAATTACGTTAATTTATTATTTAATAAAAAAGAAAACGCCATCTTGTATTTTATTAATAATTATCGCGGGAATATTTGGTATTTTGATATACCCATTATAAAATAACTTGTATTTTATTTTTTTTATGATATAATGAAGAAAATGAATAAAAACTAAGGAAAGAGGTACAATGAAAACATCAAAATATCTTAAATTAAAGTATGTCTTTTTACTGATAGAATACATTATTGTTGTTCTATCAAACTTAAAATTTACTTTCGCAAGATTCTTATTAATATTATTAGTTATTCCTTTAGTTATTTCTTATATGATGAGAATTAAATGGATTAAAGAAAATAAAGAAATGTTAAAACCATATAAATCATTACTAATCTTAGAAGATATCTTTCTAAATGTTGGTTTAATATTTATAATCTTTACTTATAACATTTTTAATAAAGATTACGTTAACATTTTCTATTGCATTTCACTAATTGTTTTCTTTATTCCAACCATAATTCTTATCGATCAGTTATCATCAAAAAAATGAAGTAAGCTTTACAAAAAGTTTACTTTTTTAAAATAATTTTTTGTAATATAATTGTTCAATTTACATATAAGTGGTATAATAGATAAGGTTATAGAAAGAAGAAAAAATTATGGTATGGGTATTACTAGCTTTACTTGCGGCATTTTTTACATCGATGACAACCATTCTATCTAAAATAGGATTAAAAGGTGTAAACTCTAACTTTGCGACATTCTATCGTACAGGAGTTGTAATTATCTGTTCAGTTGTTGTTTGTATGGTAAGTGGAAGCATTCATATGTTTTCCAGTTTAAATTTTAAAAATGTTATTTTCTTGATTATTTCCGGTATTTGTACAGGATGTAGTTGGTTATGTTATTATAAAGCTTTGAAGATGGCAAGTGCGAATAAAGTTGCACCAATCGATAAATCTAGTTTTATCCTTACAACAATATTGTTTGTCATTTTCTATTTTGATGTAACAACTAAAAATGGCAATCTTTTAACCATTCTTATGCTAATTTTATCAATGGCATTAATGGGTGGAGGTACAATGTTAATGATTTCTAAAAATAAAGATGAAGAAGTAACTTCTAAAAAATGGTTAATCTATGCCCTTCTATCTAGTGTGTTTGCATCATTCGTAGCTTTATTCATCAAAATGGGATTAAACGGAATCCCAAGTGATCTTGGAACTTTACTTAGAACGATTGTTGTCTTTATTTTTGCAGGAGCTATTGTTGTGGTGCGTAAAGATTATAAAGAAGTAAAAGGAATTAGTTTTAAACAAATTTTAATTTTAACTTTATCAGGAATTGCGACTGGCGGAGCTTGGCTTTGTGAGTATGAGGCTTTAAGCTTTGTTAATGCTAATCCTGTTGTAGTTAATTCAATCGGTAAACTATCAATTCTTTTAACAATGTTTTTAAGTTTTGTCATTTTGAAAGAAAAATTTTCTAAGAAATCTCTTTTAGGACTTTTCATTATAACCCTTGGCATAGTTGTTATTATTATCTTTGGCCTATAAAAAAATTTAAAGACAAGGAGGATCCTAATGAAATATTTTATTTATATTAAAAATACAAAAAATGAATTTCTAGGAGTCTATCAATTAATTAATGAAGATGGTTTAAAACCACTTAACCCCAAATTAATTAATAATACCAAAAATAAAATCTATACAAGTAGCGAAAATAATAACTATAATTTAAAGTTACTAAGTATTTTATATACATCACTTAATGAAAAAAAACTTGAATTAAAGCAATTCAAGTGTATTGGAAGAAAAAAGGATAATGTTTACTACTTAATTCGTTTGGGTAATGCAACTTCCGATCTTACACTTTCTTCATTTGCGAAGGTAAATGAAAAACATCAAAAAGTAATCAAAGTATATGATAATTATAAAAAGAAGATAAACAAAGAAAAAAATAAAGCAGTTATGAATGCTATATTTGCGGAACTAAGATTTAATGATTACTTTGTACTTAGTGTAGAAATTATCATCTTTATTACTTCCTTATTTTTAGTATTTGTTAATAATCCTTTAAAGGGAGGAATTACACCTCTAATTTTACTCCTTTCTATTTTTATTTTACTGCTACAATCACTAGAAAAGATTGTAACTAAGATAAGTAAAGGCCTTGAGTTTAAAAAGAACTGTCGTCTATCAACAAAAATAGAAGGTGAAAGTAAGACTAAAATCTTAGAAGAAGTAATTGATCCTATGACATTTAGTTCTAAATATAAAAATTATCAAGTTATGAAGTTTCCTAAAATTAATGAAGCTTTTATCTTTTCTTCTTTTGAAAATAAGAATTTTGATAGTTCTGCAACAAACCTAGAAGTAGAACTTTCTAAAGATGTAATTTCTTTAAGTGAATCATCAAGAAAAGCCTTAGCTTATATTATCGCAACCAAACTTACGGAAGATAAAACCATCTTTAATGGAAAACTTCTTGGTATCAATTCTGAACTTAACTTTACTATATTAAATAAGGCAGAAGTAAAGAAAGTAAGATACCATAATTATGTTTCTACGGATGAAATGATTTTTCAAAACATTGTGATTCCAACAGATTCATCAAATGTTATATCTGGAAAAGCCTTAACGTTAAATCCTTTAACTAATGGTTTAATGGATATTGAAAATAGTCATTTAACTAATTTGATTGGTATAAACTTAATGGTTGAATTAGAATATAATAATACCAAATATTATGTTATCAATCAACAAAGTATGTACAATGATGTTAACTCTAGTAGATACTCTCCATCCGCATCCGGTTCTTTAGACTTAAATGATTATTACACTTTAAAAAAACACCATCTTAATTCATTTAAGGAGTTACTAGCAATCGGGATGTTAAGAGAATTAAGTGAAGAAAGTTATATCTTTATGGATATTAATAAAGTTGAAGATATTACTTTACTAGGATTTTCAAGACTTGTTAGTAAAGCAGGTAAACCTGATTTCTTTGGAAAAATAAATATCAAAGTAAATAGCGAAGAAGAACTAACCAATATAATTGATAATTACACTACTTATCAAAACCAATATTTAGGTTCTAAAAAGCATGAACTAGAAGGAAATCAGATGGTAATTATTTCAAGGGAAGATTTATTTAATGAAAATCTTCTAAAAGATGAATTATCACCACAACTTCAATACTTAATCTACTTACTAAAAAATGAATAAAAAGGATTTCTTAAAAAGAAATCCATTTTTATTTAAAATACCTACTTGCTTCTTTTCCTACTCTTAAAGCAACAGGAAGACCCCCCATTATTCTATTCCAGTATGAAGCAATAACTAGATTATTAAGATTTTTAACGCGTAGGGAATACTTCTTAAATAAAGTATCTTTAGATAAAATTATTCCCATATATGAGCCATACAAAGTATTATAGAAATTATGATAAGTAAGAGGGGTCCAACAATCAAGTATTTTTAAGTGATTTTTTAAACTTGGGTAAGCTTTAATAATTTCATCTTGAAGTTTTTTGGCTATTTCATTTTTTTCTTCTTGATATTTTTTAGGACTATTTTTCTTTAAGTTATCCCAATAGATGTAGTCTTCTTTAAGTTGAGGGGTAAAGGTTTGGTAAACAATTTGTTTTTTATTAGGATATAAATAGCTATAATTTTTTACGACTAAGCGATTAACATTTTTAGTTCCAATGGTAATATTATTGATATCAAAGATGGTAGTATCAAATATTGAATCGACTTCTTTATCTACTAAAAAAGCTACATGAAAGCTTGACATTGTTTTAACAAAATCATCATTTGATAGATCTTTAAAGATTGGATCAGTAAGAGGATAATCTTTTAATAAAGTTGTTTTAAGATTCATTACATCTCCTGCGTAAATTATGTTATCAACTTTTACTTCTAAATTGTTGTTTATAACAATACTTGTTACGGTTTTACCGGTTACATTAATTTTAGTAACCTCACTTTCATACTCAAGTTTTCCCCCAAGGTCGGTAAATCTTTTGATGATGTTACTTGAAAAATCTCTTGAACCTTTGGATAATACTTTGCCATTACCACTTACAAATGTCGCATAAGCAACAATTAAAGAAAGGCTGGAATATTCTTTAGGAAAGAAATCAATAAACAAACGTTTTAAAAGGGGATGTTTAAACTTATTTGATAAGTCTTGAAGGTTTAAATTGTGGTAGTGCATAAAGCCTTTTAACATATGTAAATGATTATTAAAAAAAGGATTAGCTTGATAATACTTTACTAAGTACTTAATAGTATTGATAAAAATATTAATTTCTTTGTAGTCTTGAGGTGATAACTTAATCATCTCATTTTTGGTTTTCTCAATATCAGTGTATAAAGATATTGATTCATTATTCATTATTGAACGGTAGAAAAACTCCCCTTGATATAGGTTAGAGGTTTCATCAATGGCACCGATCTTTTTCCACTCTTTAAATCCTTTGGTCTTTTGGTTGGTACCTGTTAACCAGTGCATACAGTTATCAATATAATAACCATCTTTAAACCATCCGGTTGAGCATCCGCCTCCAAATTTATTTTTCTCATAGATGGTTACATTATATCCTTTTAAAAGTGAATAAATCCCCGCAGTAAGTCCACTGATACCGGCTCCAATAATAGTCATTTTTTTCATTTTAATCACCCTAATAGATAGTATTTTCATAATTCCTTATTTAATACTAAAATTAATAAAAAGGGTTAAATTTCTTTAAATTTTTTTTAAGATATGATATAATAAAAGTGAAATAAAGAAAACGAAGAAAACTTTTGGGAGGTTTTCTTTTTGATTTTGGAGGTTAAATATGATTAATCGTTATTCATCAACGGAAATGAAGTATTTATGGAGTGAACAAACAAGATTTGAAAAAATGCTTGAAGTAGAGATTGCTTGTTTAGAGGCTTATGTTAAAGAAGAAATAGTTCCTGAGAGTGATTTTGAAAAGATTAAGGCTAACGCTTATGTTGATGTTTTTCGTATTGATGAAATAGAACAAGAAACTAAACATGATGTTATGGCATTCACTAAGCAAGTATGTGAAAAGATGGGACCAGAAAAAAAGTGGTTTCACTTTGGCTTAACAAGTACAGATATCGTCGATACTGCCCAAAGTCTACAACTTAAGACCGCAAATTTCTTGATTAAAAGAGCACTTCTTAACTTTTTAGAAGTTTTAAAAGCTAAAGCCCTTCTTTATAAAAACACTTTATGTATTGGTCGTACTCATGGACAACACGCGGAAGTAACTAGCTTTGGTTTAAAATTCTTATTATGGTATGATGAATTAAATCGTGACTATCATCGCTTTATCGAAGAAGCCAAAAATGTTGAATGTGTAAAAATTAGTGGTGCGGTTGGTAATTATGCTGACATTAACCCATCAATTGAAAAGTTTGTTGGTGAAAAGTTAGGACTAACTCCTTCAACAATTTCTACCCAAGTATTATCTCGTGATCGCCATATTGGTTATTTGAATGCTCTTGCGATGATCGCTTCATGTATTGAAAAAATAGCTATGGAAATTCGTCATCTTGCACGTACAGAAATTAAAGAAGTTAGTGAACCATTTAGTCATACTCAAAAAGGTTCATCTGTTATGCCTCATAAGAAAAATCCAATTGCTTCAGAGAATATGTGTGGATGTGCAAGATTAATGCGTTCATACTTAGATGTTGCTTATGATGATAATCTATTATGGGATGAACGTGATATTAGTCATTCATCAAGTGAAAGATTAATTTTACCGGATGCTACATCACTAATCGAGTATATGTTAAAAAGATATGCTGATGTTCTTGATAATTTAGTTGTTGATGAAGACAAAATGATGGAAAATATTAACTTAACAAAAGGCGTAATCTATTCACCTAAACTTTTAATTAAAATGGTTGAAAAAGGAAAACTTCGTGATGAATCATATGATTTATTACAAAAACTTTCCTTTAAAGCTCTTGATAATATGATGCCTTTTTATGATATTGTCTTAAATAGTAAAGTATCAGATGTTTTAACAATTGAAGAAATTAATGATTGTTTTAATCCAATGAATGCTTTAAAAAATATTGATACAATCTATCAAAAAGTCTTAGCACCAAAGGTTAAAACCCTAGTTGTGCTTGGCAGTGGCTGGGGCGATGAAGGAAAAGGTAAGATAACTAATTACTTAAGTGAAAAATCCGATTTAGTTGTTCGTTTTCAAGGTGGAGACAATGCAGGTCACACTATTCAGTTTAATGGAAAGACATTTAAACTTCACTTAATTCCATCAGGTATTTTCAATGAAAATATTAAGAATGTTCTAGGAAATGGAATGGTAATTAATCCACTTGCTTTAATGGAAGAATTAAAAACAATTAGAAGTGAAGGCTTTGCTTGTAATAATCTTTATATTAGTGATCGTGCTCATGTAATATTTAATTATCATAAAGAGTTAGACCGTTTAAATGAAATTTCCCTTGGTAGTAGAAAAATTGGAACTACCTTAAAAGGTATTGGCCCTGCCTATACTGATAAAGTCTCTCGCCAAGGTATTAGAATGATTGATTTTGTAAGTGATGATTTTGAAGAAATCTTTAGAGCGGTAGCTACTAGAAAGAATGAAGAAATTATGAGACTTGGTGGTAATCCGATTGACATTGATGAAAGTTTGAAGATTTACCAAACCATCGCCAAAGAAATTAAACCAATGGTAACTGATACAATCTCTTTAATCAATAATGCTTATGAAGAAAATAAAAAGATTTTATTTGAAGGTGCTCAAGGATCACTTCTTGACATTGATTTTGGTACATACCCTTATGTTACTTCATCTAATCCATCAAGTGGAGGTATCTCTACTGGTAGTGGTATTAGCCCTAATAAGATTGATGAAGTTTTAGCAATAGTTAAGGCCTACTCCACAAGAGTTGGCAGTGGAGCCTTTCCAACTGAATTATTTGATGAATTAGGAAATTCTATCCGTGAAAAAGCTCATGAATATGGAGCTACCACTAAAAGACCTCGTCGTATTGGTTGGCTCGATGGTGTAAGTTTAAAATATAGTACAACTGTTAATGGCTTTACAAGTATTTCTTTAATGTTACTTGACATTTTATCAGGCATTAAGACTTTAAAAATTTGTACTGCTTACAAACTAGATGGTAAAATCATTAATACAATACCTTCTAGTCTTACTGATTATGAAAGATGTGAACCCGTATATGAAGAGTTTGCAGGGTGGGAAGAAGACATCAGTCAAGTTAAATCATTTGATGAACTTCCAATAAATGCTCAAAAATATATTGAAGCAATTGAAAGAATAACCAAAGTTCCAGTTAAGATTTTCTCAGTCGGACCAGATAGAACCCAAACAATTGTAAGAGAAGAAATATATTAAAATAAAGGATTAAAGATTTCTTTAGAGGATTAAAGAATACTTTAATCCTTTTTTCATTTTTTTGGATGTATAAAATGAGAAAAAATACCAAAAATAAAAACATAAGGATGTGAAAAAATGAATCGAGAAAACTTAAATACTTATAAAAATGTAATAGAAAAAAATCCTGTTAAAAGACCAATTCTAAAAAATGCCATTTATGCTTTTTTAATTGGTGGATTAATTGGTGGAATCGCAGAAGGACTAATTGATTTTTTTACCTTTGTTGTTGGCTTAGAAGAAAAAGTATCAAACTCTATGATGTCAATGACAATTGTATTTATAACTTCAATCTTGACAGGTATAGGTATCTTTGACAAGATTGGTCAAGTAGCAGGAGCTGGAACTTTCATTCCAATTACGGGTTTCGCAAACTCAATGACTTCCTCAAGCCTAGAGGGAAAAAGTGAAGGCTTAGTACTTGGAATCATGAGTAATATATTTAAACTTGCGGGGGCCGTAATTGTGGCAGGAGTAGTAAGTGCCTTTATAAGTGGTACTGCTATTTATATAATAAGGGAGCTTATATGAGAAGAGTTGGCAATAATAGTATTGAATTTGATGATGTATATTTAATTAGTAAAGCCGTGGTGACAGGTCCTAAAGAACAAGTAGGTCCCATTGGTAATCATTTTGATTATTCTTATGATGATATTCACTGTGATGGTAATACTTGGGAACAAGCCGAAATGAATCTTTTAAAAAAGGCTTATAGTATAGCCCTTTCTAAAGCGGGTTTGGTAGAAGAAAATATTGATGTATTAATTGGCGGTGATTTAAACAATCAAATCGCGGTAACCTCCTATGCGATGAGAGAATCATTTATCCCTTATTTGGGGACGTTTGCAGCATGTTCAACTTTTACAGAAAACTTAATTCTTGGTAGTATCTTAATTGATAGTAATTTATTTAGGTATGTTACTTGCGTTACCTCTAGTCATAATGCGACAAGCGAAAGACAATTTAGATATCCTACCGAATATGGAGGACAAAAACCTCTTTCAATGACCTTTACTACCACGGCTGCCGGCTGTGCCATTCTTGGTAAAAAACCAAGTAAAATCAGAATTACCAAAGGAACTATTGGTAAAATAATTGATGTGGGATTAAAAGATGCTCAAGATATGGGACGAACGATGGCTCCGGCGGCGGTTGTCACGATGTTTAACCATTTTCAAAATTTTAATGAAACAATTGAAAACTATGATTTAATTGTAACTGGTGATCTTTCTAAATATGGTAGTGATATCTTTGAAAAATGTTGTTTAGAAAGAGGAATTAATATCACTAAAAAACACATTGATGCGGGAATCACTTTATACAATCAAGAAAAACAAGATGTTTATGCGGGGGGAAGTGGCTGTGGATGTGTAACAGCAGTAACACTTGGGTACTTAATTAATCTTTTAAATCAAGGTTTGTATAAGAAAATCTTAGTACTTGCGACAGGAGCTCTCCTTAACCCCATAATGACAGCTCAAAAAGAATCAATACCATGTATTAGTCATGCAATAGTACTAGAAAGGAGTTAACGTGAATTATTTATTTGCTTTTCTTACTTGTGGACTCTTATGCTTAATAGCCCAACTTTTAATGGATACTTTAAAATTACTTCCTATCCATTTAACTGTCATTTATGTTGCGGCAGGATCTTTACTTGAAGCCTTTGGAATCTATGATATGATTGTAGAATTTGGTGGTGGGGGAGCGTTAGTTCCGATTTCGTCATTTGGACATTCTCTCACCCATGCTGCTTTAATGGCAACTAAGGAAATGGGATTTATCGGTCTATTTAATGGTATCTTTGAACTAACATCTAGTGGTATTGCCATGGCTATTTTTTCTAGTTTTTTGATTGCGGTAATCTTTAAACCGCGTGGATAAAATGAGTATAGTTCAAGAACTAAAAGATAAAATCGGATTTAACCAAGCTTTTGATTTTACGGAAAGAGTCTTAAAAAATAACAATCATTCAGTAACCTTTTTATATAATTCCTTTTTAACTGATTCTTTAGTTATTTTAAAATTACTAGAAGATTTTAATAATATACAGGAAATAATCGACAAACATAATTTCATTAAAATAATGAATAATACATATTCAGCACAATCTCTTTTTGAATCTAACTCAATAAATGAGCTAACTGATCATTTATTTAATGGTGACTTAGTTATAATCTATGATGATGAACTTCCTGGTATCTACATTGATACTAAAAACTACCCCTCAAGATCTTTACAAGAACCAGATAGTGAGAAAGTTGTAAGAGGAAGTAGAGATGGTTTCACAGAAAACTTAAGTAATAATATTGCTCTTTTAAGAAGACGTATTAAAGATGGAAATTTAGTATTAAAACTATATGAAGTAGGAACAATCAGTAAAACTAAGGTTGTTTTAACTTATTTAGATGATGTTATAAAAAAAGAAACCAAAGAAGAAATAATGAAGAGACTTGATACTTTAAAGGTTAAAGAATTAACTTTAACAGATAAAGCTTTGGAAGAACTTTTAGTAAATAATGTTCTTAGTCCTTACCCTCTTGTCAAGTATACAGAACGACCTGATACCTTAGCGATGCATTTATATCAAGGCATGTTTGGAATTATGGTTGATACATCTCCAAGTGCCATCCTTGGCCCTGTTAGTGTTTTTGATCACTTACAACACGCCGAAGAATTCAGACAGACAGTTATCGCCGGTACTTACTTAAGGATTATTCGCTTTTTAGGCATTGTCTGTGCTTTCTTTTCGATTCCTCTTTGGCTAGCTTTAATCTCCATGAATGTAGTAGTGCCAGGCCTTGAGTCTTTCTTTACCCCTGATAATAATTATCATAGTTTATTTATTCAATTGTTTATTGCTTTGATAGGTATTGAATTAATTAGGATGGCATCAATTCACACGCCAACTGCTCTTTCAACATCGATGGGGTTAATATCGGGAATTATTATTGGTGATATGGCCATTAAGGTCGGACTAGTAAGTGAACAAGTTGTAATCCTATCAGCAATCTCGGCCATTGGTTCTTTTATAACTCCTAGTTATGAGTTATCACTTGCTTCTAAGATGGCAAACTTAGTTTTAACTATTTTGGTTTATCTATTTAAGATGCCAGGTTTTATCATTGGAACTCTTTTAATTATTCTTCATCTTGCTTGTTTAAAGAGTTTTAAGAGACCTTATTTGTACCCTTTAATTCCTTTCAATTTAAAAGATTTAGTAAAACAGATGGTTAGAATTCCTTATAAACAGAAAGAAAAAATCAAAATACCCAAACAAAAAGAATAACACTCCACTTGATAAAAGGAGTGTTTTTTGTTATAATTATAAAAGAAAGAAAAGAAATAAAGGTGAAAAAAATGGCAAATATAAAAATTATGGCTCTAGGTGGTCTTGGAGAAAATGGAAAAAACATGTACATAGTAGAAGTAGATGAATTAATCTTCATTCTTGATGCTGGATTAAAGTATCCAGATATTGACATGTATGGAGTTGACGCTGTAGTACCTGATTTATCATATTTAATTCAAAATAAAGATAGAATCGCAGGAATCTTTGTTTCTCATGGCCATGAAGATAATATTGGAGCTATTCCTTATATATTAAGAAATATTCAAACAAACGTATATGGTACGCACTTTACGATTAGTTTAATTGAAACACTACTTGTAAATAATAAGATGGACATTAAGAAATTCCGTTTGTATCGTATTAATGAGACTAAAGTTTTAAACTTTAAAAATGTTAAAGTAAAATTCTTTAATACCTCTCACTCAATTCCGGAATCCGTTGGTATTGCTTTATATACTGAAGATGGAATTATTGTTTATGCGACAGACTTTAACTTTATGCCAACTACTGAAGTAAAGTACCAAACAAGTTTTTCTAAACTAACTGACTTTGGAAAAGAAAAAGTCTTAGCATTAATGGTTGAAAGTGTGGGAACGAGTGCTATTGGTAGAATTAGTAATGATATGTTACTTGAACATAACTATAATAATGCTTTAACACATGCTTCCTCAAGAATGGTGGTTGCAGCATACTCATCTGACTTAATCCGTATTCAAAAGATTATTGATTTATCAATTGCAAAGGGAAGAAAGATTGCCCTTGTTGCTCATAAGGGGGACACAGTAGGTGAACCAGCGATTGTAAATAATTACTTAAGAATACCAAATGATAGTTTTGTTAAGACTGAAGACATTGAGAATGTTGATCAAGATAATTTAGTTGTCATTGTTCATGGTAAACGTGAAGAAACTTACACAATGCTTGTAAGGATGGCCCTTGGTGAAGACAAACTTTTAACCCTTCATCATGATGATCAAATAATCTTAATTTGTCCACCAGTATCAGGAACTGAGAAGATTGCGACTGATGCGATAAATACTTTATATCGTAATGGTTTTGAACTAATAATTTATGACAAAGATGTTTTACGTTCATCTCATGCTAGTCGTGACGATTTAAAGTTAATCTTCAATATGGTAAAACCAGAGTATATTATCCCTATTAAGGGTGAATATCGTCATTTGTATGAAGCAATGTTAATTGCTAAAGAATCGGGATATGAAAGAAGTCATATTTTATTACTAGATAATGGTGAAGTAGTAAACTTTGAAAGTGGTAAACGAGGAGAAACCACCAAAGTAAAAGTTGGTGATATCTTTGTTGATGGCTCTTTAATCGGTGATGTTAACGAAGATGTAATTAAAGAACGTGAAGCCTTATCAACAGATGGTGCGGTTATAATGAATATTTATTATGATCTTCGCCAAAGAAAAGTCGTTGAAGATCCGATAATTACTTCAAAAGGAATTGTTGGTCAAATGTCAAATGAAGAACTAGTTAATAAGATTTCTGTTCTTGCAAAAACAATGTTTGAAAATGCACTTTGGAAAAAGAATTATTCTTTAGAAGATACTAAGAGTAGAATTACTGAAGAAGTCACTAAACAATTATTTAGATCGACTAGACATCGTCCTTTAGTAATTATTGTTCCTATCGATGTTAATAATTTAGTTACTACTCAACCTGTAGCAACCATAACCCCTAAAAAAGTGGTTGGAAGAAATCAAAACAACAAAAAGCCAACATCAACATATAAGAAAAATCCACAAGTAAAAATACAAAACCACCAAAGAGTTAATAAAAATAAACAAGAAAATAATAAAAAAGAAACTGAAAACGTTTAACAAGTTAAATTCATAGACAACTATTGTCGATTAATGGTATAATATTAGTGAATTAAAGGTCGTATATATTCAATATAGTATGGTTTGAACGTCTCTACCTTGTTGCCTATAAAAACAAGACTACGACTCATATAATTTTTAAAGAAAACATTCTTTTCTTTTTTAGTTGCATGAGTCCTTAGTTTTAAGGACTTTTTTGCTATACCCTTTGATTCAAAAAATTAATTGGGAGGAAATATGAAAAAAATTCTTGCAAAAATTGATTCTTTCTTTAAAATTTCCGAAAGAGGATCAACAATTACAAAAGAACTTATTGGCGGTTTAATTGTTTTCTTAGCAATGGTTTACATTTTACCTGTTAACTCAGGCATGCTTTCTATTACTGGACTTAGCTATGGTTCTGTCTTTTTAGCAACTGCTGTTTCAGCTGGTATTGCAACTTTAATTATGGGCCTTGTTGCTAACTACCCTATTGCTCTTGCATCTGGTATGGGTCTAAATGCTTTAATGACTTTTACTGTATGCCTTCAAATGGGATATAGTTATCAAGAATGCTTATGTTTAGTATTCGTTAGTGGTTTAATCTTTGTTCTAATTTCTGTTACTGGTATTAGAAAAAGAATTATCTCTGCTATTCCAAAGGATTTAAAATATGCAATTGGCGCTGGTATTGGTGGCTTTATTTCCCTTGTTGGTTTAAGCAATGCTGGTATCATTGTTAGTGGAAGTACTATTCTTACTTTAGGTGCTCCATCAGCTGCATTCTTCCTTGCGATAGGCGGAATTGCTTTAGTGTTTATTTTTCACTCTATTAAATGCTTAAATAAATTCGCTGTAATTCTTGCTATTTTAGTAACTACTGTTATCGGTTTAATTTTAAACGCATGTGGAGTTGCTGGTATGCCTTCTATGAATACAAGTATGGAACTTGGTACAGATGGTGTATTTGCTTTTGCTAAAGGATTTGGTGTATTTGCAAGACCTGAGGCATATGCTGTATTATTTACATTCTTATTTGTAGATTTCTTTGATACTGCAGGTACTCTTGTTGCTGTTGGTACAACTGCTGGTTTAGTTGATGTTGAAACTGGTGAACTAAAAGGCGATGGTAAAGCCTTCTTAGCAGATGCTATTGGTACTGTTGCTGGTGCAGCTTTAGGTACTTCAACTGTTACTTCATTCATTGAATCATCTACAGGTGTTGAATCTGGTGCAAGAACCGGCCTTTCTGCCGTTGTTGTTGCAATCTTATTCTTCTTATCACTATTATTATTCCCTATCTTCTCTGTTTTCGCAAACTGCTCAGCTACAACATCTATGGCTCTAGTTTATGTTGGTGCCTTAATGTTCTCTAATCTTGGTAAGATTGATTGGGCTGATAAGACAGCTGGTATTGCTGCTTGCGTTACAGTATTTGGTATGGTATTCTGTTATTCTATTTCTGATGGTTTAGCACTAGGCTTTATTGTTTATGTAATTATGAAGCTTGTATCTGGTAAAGGTAAAGAAGTTAATGTAATAATGTACATTTTATCTGCATTATTTGTTATCAACTTTGCTATCAAATTCTTAATGTCAAGTGGCATTATTCACTAAGTGTTAGAGGTTCAAAGAAAAAAGTTCTTTGAGCCTTTTTTATGAAAGGAGAAAAAGTTATGGAAAATAAACAATTAATAATGGATTATAATGATAAACCCTCAAAGGGAAAATGGATAACTTTAAGTTTCCAACATGTTTTTGCGATGTTTTCAGCAACCGTATTAGTACCAATTCTTACCGGATTACCGATTAGTATTGCTCTTTTCTCAAGTGGAATTGGAACTTTAATTTACATTTTATGCACAAAAGGTAAAGTTCCAATGTACTTAGGTAGTAGTTTTGCTTATATCGCTTATATTAACTCAGTTCTATACATGATAAAAGATAATGGTGAAGTAGAAGTAGATGAATTTGGTAATCGAATACTTAATGCTGATGGCGGAAGAGGAGCCTTGATTGCTGGGGTTGTCGCTATCGGTATTGTCTACTGTTTAGTAGCTATATTAATAAAGATTATTGGAACAAAATGGATAGAAAAGCTACTTCCACCGATTGTAGTTGGTCCAATGATTATCATTATTGGTTTATGTCTTGCAGGGTCAGCGGTTAATAATACAGGTCTTACTCAAAACCCTAATTGGAAAATGATAGTAGTTTCCATTAGTACCCTCTTAATAACCGCACTGCTTGCGATTAAAGGCAAAGGATTCATTAAAATTATTCCTTTCTTACTAGGAATTGTTGGGGGATATCTTGTCGCAATAATTGTTAACTTCTTGCCAGGTGATCAAATTTTAAATCTTACGGAATTAAAAGAAGTTGTAACAACCCCATCTAAATGGTTTGCCATCCCTAGTTTTACAATTGCTGGTTGGAAAGATGCTGATCTTGGGGCGGGTATTCATATGGCTAAACTTCAATTTGGTTTTGTTCTTTCCGCAATCCCAATTGCTTTTGCGACTATCTGTGAACATATTGGTGATCATCAAGTCTTAAGTAGGATTACAGGTCATGACTATGCGAAAGATCCAGGTCTTGATAAGACTTTAATTGGTGATGGTGTTGCCACCGCGGTAGCTGGTCTTATCGGTTCGGTACCTAACACTTCATATGGTGAAAATACAGCAGTAGTAGGCATGAGTAAGATTGGTTCAGTTTGGGTTACTGGCTTAGCCGCAATCCTTGCGATCCTTCTATCTTTTTGTAATGTATTTACAGCTTTAATTGCTTCTATTCCATCTGCTGTAATGGGCGGTATCTGTTTAATCCTTTATGGCTTCATCGCTTCAAATGGTTTAAAGGTATTAATTGATAATAAAACTGATATGAATAATTCTCGTAATGTCATCATCGTATCTGTTATGTTAATCATTGGTATTGGGGGAGCTGTATTATACAAATTCACTGGTATGGCTCTTGCATCAATCTTTGGTATTGTCTTAAATCTAATTTTACCAAAAGAAAAAGTCATAAAAGAAGAAACCACTAAAGAATAATATACATAATTTACCTATTCCTTTAATATAATGGAATGGGTGATAATAATGAATTACTTAGTTAGTTCTACATACAATATTAACTATTATGAATATAATGATTTAGAACTAAATTTTATGAAGAAAACCTATGAAATTGGTATGGCTTATCCCTTTAAATGGTATGAGTTTATCAATAAAATTATTGGGAATCATAAAACTACTTATTTTAAAGATACAACAATGATTGTAACGCTAATTGAATTAGAACTTGGACAGGTTAAGATTTTATTTGAAATATTAAAGGAATACTTGAAACTTAAATTAATCAAAAAAATACTTTATAAAAGAGAATTCATTATTGTTCACTTTCATACTTTAAAAACCAAAGAAGTTTTTGAACAAACTAATTTTTGGCAATCAGTATTTTGTTATTTTACAATAAAAGAGTATTATCCATCATTAGATGTTAACTTAAGAGGTGTAATCAATCAAAACAATCACAAAGAATTAGTCGATTTAATAATTAACACCACTAATGAGATTTACTTAATAAATAGTACAACACCTCTTCTTGATAGTTATCCAGATACTAAAAAAGCAATGATTGTCTATGATATGCCAAGAAATATGAGAATTCCTAGTGATAATAAAATCATCAAGTTTTCATTTGATGTAAGCACATTATTATTTAACTTTGAAAGAGTAATTGATTATGTAGATACACTCGTACATTTAGATAATAAATAGGTACAATTTTTTGTGCCTATTTTCTTTTTAGTAATTTAAATGCTAAAAAAGATAAAATGTGATATAATAATTACATGGAAGTGATTAAATGGCAGATAATATTATATTAAAATTTGACAACGCGGAAGCAGAACTTACATTTATCGGACCTTTAAATAGGAATCTTGAAATTCTTGAAATGGAATTAGATATTAAACTTGAACATGTAGCTAATACTTTATTACTAGAAGGAACCGAAAAAGAAGAACTTGTAAAAAGTATATGCAAATTACTTTATTATTTAGCATGTGAAAAGATTGAATTTCAAGAAAGAGATATTATTTACATAACTGAGTGTTTTAAAATAAGTAATGATTATCAAACAACAACAGATGGTATTATTAACTTTTACACGAGTAAGAAAATAATTGTTCATACAAAAGATGGTAGTAAGATTTATCCTAAAACGATGAATCAAATGATCTATCTAGAAACTATGCAAAAGAATAGTATTATTTTTTCCAAAGGTTCAGCAGGTACTGGTAAAACTTATCTTGCGGTGGCATATGCAGTAAGTTTACTCAAGAAAAACCAAATTAAAAAAATCGTTATTACAAGACCCGTTGTAGAAGCAGGAGAAAAACTTGGCTTTTTACCTGGAGATTTAAAGGAGAAAGTTGATCCTTACCTTATTCCTATATATGATGCTTTATATGATTTTTTAGGAAAAGAACAAACCGAAAAATACATTGAAAAAGGTGTTGTCGAGATTGCTCCACTTGCTTACATGCGTGGTAGAACCTTAGATAATGCCATCATCATTTTAGATGAAGCTCAAAATACAACAACTAACCAAATGAAGATGTTTGTAACTAGACTTGGCTTTAACTCAAAAATGATTATTACTGGTGATGTTAGCCAAATTGATTTATCATATAAAGAAAAATCGGGATTAATCGAAGCAACTAATATTTTAAAAGGAATACCTGGAATTGGTATAATTACATTTAATCGATTTGATGTTATGCGACATCCTTTAGTAACGAAAATAATCGCAAGATATGAGGAGGTAAATCATGATTAAATTTCATGTTGAAGGTGATTTAACAAGATTAGAAAGTATTAATATTAAAAAAACAACCCAAAAAGTAATAACAGCAGTAACTAATCATGAAAAAATTACGGGTCCTCATTATATTAGTTTTATAATTGTTGATAATAATGAAATTCAAAAAATAAATCGTGAATATCGTAAGATTGATCGTCCAACAGATGTCATAACTTTTGCAAACATCGATGATGAGGAAGGCGATGAAATCCCTGTTGAACTTGGTGATATCTTTATTTCTTGGGAAAAAGTAATTGAACAAGCAAATGAATATGGACATTCCATTCTTCGTGAGTTTGCCTTTTTAGTTACTCATGGTATGCTTCATGCCTTAGGTTACGATCACCAAAATGAAGTAGATGAATCTTTGATGTTTGGAATTCAAGATGAAATATTAGAAAAATTAAAAATAACGAGATAGGTGAAATTATGAATTTTGAACAAAAATATGAATTAGTAAAAAAGGCATATGATAACTCATATGCTAAATACTCACACTTTCAAGTAGGAGCTTTATTAATAATGAAAGATGGCTCTTATGTTCTTGGTACTAATGTAGAAAATGCCTCATATGGTCTTTCTAACTGTGCTGAACGTACGGCCTTATTTAGTGCATATGCTCAAGGATATCGAAAAGATGATATTTTAGAACTTGTTATAATGGGAAAAAGTGAAAACTTGATTTACCCATGTGGTGCATGTCGTCAAGTAATCATTGAATTAATGAATAAAGATGCTTTAGTTACAATGGTTAACTTAAATAAAAAATATCAAACTTTAACCGTAAAAGATCTTTTACCATATGCTTTTGAAGAGAGTGATCTCCATGACTAAAGATTTTAAGTCAGGCTTTGTTGCGATTATCGGAAGACCAAATGTTGGTAAAAGTACTTTATTAAATCAATTTTTAAAACAAAAGATTGTAATTGTTACTCCAAAAGCCCAAACCACAAGAAACAAAATTCAAGGTATTTACACTGATGATGAGGCACAAATTATCTTTATTGATACTCCAGGAGTTCATAATGCTAAAAATGAACTAGGCAAAGTGATGAATGAATTTGCGACATCCTCAATTGATGGGGTAGATGCAGTAATCTTCATGGTTGAAGCTTCCCATGAAGCTGGGGAAACCGAAAAGTACATAATGGAAAATGTCTTAAAGAAGAAGGTTCCGACCATCCTTGTGGCTAATAAGGTTGATATGGTTTTAGACCAAGAAACTTTAGAAAAGAATATGAACTCATATAAGAATGCATATCCATTTACTGGTGGTATTGCTATTTCCGCATCTTCCAATTATTTAGTTGATGAATTATTAACAATGATTAAAAATACTTTAAAGAGTGGTCCAATGTATTATCCTGAGGATCAACTACTAGATCAACCAGAAAGATTTGTGGTTGCTGAGATTATCCGTGAAAAAATTCTTTTAAATACTGATAAAGAAGTTCCCCATTGTGTAGCTGTGGAAATTGAAAGTTTCAAACAAAGTCGTGATAATCCTAACTTAACGGAGATTCACGCAACAATTATTGTGGAAAGAGATTCTCAAAAAAAGATAATCATCGGTGCTAAAGGTCAAAAGATTAAAGAGATTGGTCGTCTTGCGAGAATTGATATTTCTAATTTACTTGGTAATAAAGTATACTTAGAATTATTTGTTAAAGTAGAACCAGATTGGCGTAATCATCGTCAACAATTAAAATCACTTGGTTACAATAAAGAAGAATAAAAACTTAAATTTAGTTCATCCTATTAATAAGGAGGAATTATATGAAAGAACACATTGACGATTTATGGCATAAGTTTTTAAAAACCGGCCACATTAATGATTATTTAAATTATAAACTTTACTTGAGGAAGAAAGAAGAACAAGAACATGAAACAAATAATGGCGAGCGAAGGACTCGTGTTAAAAACAACCGAATATAAAGAACAAGCAGTTATCGCAACCCTTCTAACTAAAGAAGGATTAAAAAATTACATTATAAGAGGTGCAAAAAAAATAAGTAGTGGAACAAGACTTTTAGCTATTCCCTTAACCAAAATTGTTTTTAACGGCACCATATCAAATGGTCTTGATACTATTACAGAGGGAATCCCTCAAAACAACTATTTAACAATTAAACAAGATATCAATAAGATGATGTTTGTTTATCCAATCATTGAAAAAATTCTTACCTTTTCTTCTCAAGTAGTAAACAATGAAATATTCTATCAATTTGTATATGAAATCTTAGACTTACTTCAAACCAACATTAATTCCTTACTTGTTTTGACAATCTTTGAACTAAAGCTTACCTACCTAATTGGGATTGCTCCATCGATTAAAGAGTGTGTAAACTGTGGTGAAAAAGTTGAAGATGGTGTATTTAGTATTAGTGCTGGTGGATGTTATTGTAGAAAATGTATGTTTAACTTTCCTTATGATTTAAATGTCAGTCAAACCAAAATGTTAAAATTGCTATATTTAATAAAACCTCAAAATGTTGATAAAAAACTAGAAAGTCTTGTTTTTGATGACTTAGATACCATATCACATATTGTTGATTTATACTATCAAAGGTATTTAGACTTTATCAGTAAAGCTAAACCTGTTGCTTCGTCGATACTAAATGCCAAAAAAGCTTAGTAATGCAAAAGTGTTGCGTTAAATTATTAAAAAAAGTATAATAATAGACGTTTAAAATTGATGAGGAGTATTAAAGCCCCTGAAGGGCTTTTTATTATGAAAAGAAAGGAATACTAATATGAAGTTATTAATTACAGTATTAAATGAACCTGAAAGATTAAACAAAGTTCTTGAAAATTTAGAAAAAAACAATATCTATGGATGTACTATCTTAGAATCTAAAGGTATGGCTAATGAGTTATTACGTAATGAAGAATTTGCTTTCTTTGGCATGCTTAGAAAATGTGTAAAGAAAGAACATGCAAGTAATACAACTTTAATCATCGCGTTAAAAGATGAAAAAGTTGAAATTGCCATTAAAGCCATTGAAGAGATTGTCGGTGATTTTGATGAGCCTGATACCGGGGTTTTAATGGTTTTACCTATTGAATATATTAAAGGCATTAGCAAATAAGAAAAGAGATTGTGATTTATGTTTAGTGACTTTATGATTAATCTCGCAATTCTTTTGATTGTAGGTTTACTATTTAGTAAGCTTGCGAAACTTGTTAAATTTCCCAATGTAACTGGATATCTTATTGGTGGTCTTTTAGTTGGTCCAGCTATTCCTACCCTATTAAGTAGTTTTGGTGTTAATATGGGGGGATATAATGGACTTGTAAACGCGGAAGGCCTAAAGCAAATTGAATCAATTTGTGATGTTGCCCTTGCTTTTATTGCTTTTTCGATTGGTGCTGAATTTAAACTTTCTTACTTTAAAGTTTTAGGTACAAAATCAATTGTTATTGCAATCTTTGAATCTTTATTCGCAAGTATCTTTGTCTTTATTGGTTGTATGATTTTTGGTAAAGGTCTAGAATTTTCTCTAGTTCTTGCTTCTATCGCCGCTGCAACAGCTCCTGCTGCAACCCTACTTGTTGTAAAACAATATAAAGCTAAAGGACCTTTGACGGATACTCTTATTAGTGTTGTTGCTTTAGATGATGCTGTAGCCTTAATTATCTTTGGTTTTTGTTTCACTATTGCTGCAAACATGTCATCAATGTCTGGTACCGCGAATGTTTTAGCATTCTTTATGCCTTTTATTGAAATCATTGTTTCTCTTTTAATCGGAGCAATCCTTGGTTTTATAACTACTTGTTTATTAAAATGGTTCCATGGCCGTTCAAATAGAATTTGTATTATTCTTGCGATGTTACTTTTAACTATAGGTATAAATAAGATTTTAAATAACACATTTAATATGAATTTATCTAACCTATTATCTTGTATGATGCTTGGAGCAATGATTTGTAACTTGTCAAATGTCTTTGAGGAAGTTACCCCTCTTGTTGATCGTTTCACCCCTCCATTCTTTATGTTATTCTTTGTAATATCAGGGGCTGAACTTAATATGACAACATTATTCTCTAAAGTTATCATTGTAGCTCTACTTTATATAATCTTAAGAGTAATCGGAAAGTGGGTTGGAGCTTGGTTTGGTGCGACCATCTCACATGCGGAACCAACAGTCAAGAAGTACTTAGGTCCTTGTCTTATCCCTCAAGCTGGTGTTGCAATTGGTTTAAGTTTAATCGCGGTTAATAGTTTTCCTGGCTTTGGAGCAGAAATTAGATCAATCATTTTAGCCGCAACGCTAGTTTATGAATTAATTGGACCGCTTGTTGCTAAAACTACTCTCGCAAAAGCTGGTGAAATTAAACTTGAGAAAAAACCAAAAGTGGTTCCTCAACAATAATATTCAAAAAGAAGTATTTATTATGAATACTTCTTTTTTGACATTGTTAATAAAATGCGATATAATAGAAAAGCAAAGGAGAATAAGAAGATGAATAAAATATTAAAAAATTTAAGTTTTTGTTTCTTGTTATTAACAACATCCTTAATTGTACTTTGTGGATGTGCTAAAAAGCATCAACATAACTATCAAAAAGAAGTAATCTCTCCAACATGTCTAAATGAAGGATATACCATATATAAATGTGAATGTGGTGATTCATATAAAGATGATGTCGTTAAAGCCTTAGGTCATGACTTAGAACATTTTGAAAGATTAGAACCAACATGTTCAACAAGTGGCCATGAAGCTTATGATAAATGTAAAAGATGTGATTACACAACTTTTAAAACCCTTGATACTTTAAGTCATACGCCAAGTGATTGGATTATTGATCAGAATCCTACATGCACAAAAGAAGGATCAAAACATAAAGAATGTACAACATGTAAAAGAGTTTTAGAAGAAGAAATAATCGCTAAAACCAAACATGATGTAGAACATTTTGATGAAGTTCTTCCAACCTGTACAAAATCTGGTCATAACGCTTATGATAAATGTAAAAACTGTAGTTACACAACATACGAAGAGCTTCCAGCAACCGGACATAAATATGAAGATACTTGGTCATATGATGATGAATATCATTTTCATAAACCAATATGTGGTGATACGACAGAAGTAAAAGATAAAGGTCTTCATGAACTTGATGGTGATGGCTATTGTTCCATTTGTCATAATCAAATTGAAGTAAAACCAAAATTTACAATAACTTATAATGCGAATGGTGGTTTATTTTCAAATGGTGAGGCTTTAATTCAAAAAGAAATTAAAGAAGGAAATCATTTTGAACAAATTGAACTACCAACAAAAGATGGCTATGTCTTTCATGGCTGGTGGTTGAGTAGTGGTGAAATTGAAGGAACCAAAGTACTATACCAAGAAATTGATATGGAAAATGATTTAGTAAGTGAAGATTTAGAAATCTTTGCTGAATGGGTAGAAAAACCAAAGGTTGATCATCAACTAGAGGCCCCAAAAGTCTACATTGATGGTAACACTTTTACGTGGAATCAAATTCCCGAATCAACAGGATATCATATTATGATCTATCGACTAAATCCTACCACTAAGATTGTTGATGAAAACATTACATCTACAACCTATACAATTCCTGATACCTATCAAGAAGGATACTACCAAATTCAAATTAGAGCGAATGGTAATGGTTATAATACTGTTAACTCAGCATATGTATCTAAATTATTAGGTCTTAGAATCTTAGGTAGAGTAAAATCAATTAACTTTGATATGTCAACATCAGTTGTATCATGGGATGAAGTAGAAGATGCAACATCATATCAAATTTATCTTGGTAATAGTTTCATTTGTGAAACTACTAATACCTCATATGATATGTCTAACTATGATGCAGGTAATTATACAATTAAAATTCGTCCAATTAAAGATAAATACTATTCGGAATCTTCAAGTTATAGCGTTATTAAACGTCGTCTATTAACGCCAAAAGTTGAATATAAAATAATGAAATCTAACGATAATTTAATGTATTATCTTTATTGGGATAAGGTTGAAGGAGCATCCATTTATAAAATTACTATCAACAATGAAGAATATGATGTCAATAATACTTTTTATAATCTACATCTAAATGGTAAATTTAATGATGGTGTTACTACTTTAAATGTAACAATTAGTGCTTTTGATGAAACTGGTAATTACTTAATATCTCGTGAAAGTGCGACAATTGTAATTAATAAACTAGTTGAAATTAACATAACAAATAAGTTAAACTTAAATGTCTTAAAATCAACTGGTAATTTATTAGTTTTAGATAATGGAAAATACATTGAATGTGCAACAACCGAAAATGATAGTTTTTATGTTGCTTTAAATTCAATTTTAAAATTAAATGTTTTAGATAATTACCCCTATGTTTTTAAAGAGTTTAAAATCAATGATCTTGTAATAACTGATCAAGAGTATGATTTAACAATCGAAGATATTAAATACCAAATTGAAGTAATTTATGAAGACAATTCGGTTTTTGATGATTTTTTATGGAAAAAAGAAAATGATGATGTCATTATCTATGGTTTAAAAGATTTAACTAAAGCCATTATCACGATTCCTGAAGGAGTTACAAAAATAGACAATAGCCTTCCAGAATCAAACTTTAATCAAATCTTTATTCTTGAAATCTACAATAAATCAGATCTTGATTTAACAACTGCTAAATATAATTTCTTAACAAAAGACGCAATAAATATCTATACAACAACCTCAGGAGAACAGATGGTTAGAGAAACTAGTGATTTCTATTACTATGAACAAGATGATATTCCTGTTTTAATTCATTACAAAAACTACCAAGATGAAATGATTCTTCCTAATCAAATTGATAATAAAGATTACATAATTGGTAAAAACTTATTCGCTGGTAAAAACTTAACCAAAGTAACTATATCTTCAAATGTAATTGAAATAGGTGAGGAAGCTTTCCGTCGTTTTCATGGTATGATTGTTTGGAAAGATAATCCGAAAGTAAAAGTCTTAGGAATTAAAGCTTTTGATTCAGCTTCGGGAATAAATGAATTTATTATTCCATCAAGTGTTGAAGAAATTAAAGATAATTGTTTTAGTGGTAGTACCTATGAAAAAATTAGTTTTGAAGTAGGTTCTAAACTTAAAAAAATTGGAAATAGTGCATTTGGAAGTACACCAATTAAATCAATTGTTTTACCAAGTATGATTATGGAAATAGGTGATTATGTTTTTTCTGATTGTAAGAATTTAGAAGATATTACCATTCCAAAGAGCGTAATTATTATTAAAAGAGCTTTTACTGGATGTACGGCTTTAAAGAATGTTTATTACAAATCAACAATTGATGATTGGCTAAGATTAATTTATCATAGTCTTATGCAACGAGATAGTCTTTATGTCAATCCAATGATGTATGCTGAAAACTTATATGTAACAAATGATGATACTACATTTACTCAACCAACAAGTGTTATTATTACAAATGATATTACAACTATCAAAAAAGGAATGTTACTATTAAAAGGAGTAACTTCAATTACCGTTAGTGATAATGTAACAGCTTTTGATGAAGAAGCCTTCTATGGATGTAATGACTTACAAGAATTAACCCTACCTTTCATTGGTTTAACGTTAACTGATACATCTAATGATAATTATTTCTTATTTGGTAGATTGTTTAGTAAGAAGGAAGCTTTAGGATTGACTAAAGTCACACAAGATGATTTATCAAATGAAGGTAGTCCTCTTCAATATGATTTCTTCATACCAACAAGCTTAACAAAAATTACGATTACATCATTAAATGCTATCCCTAAGGGAGCTTTTAACAATTGTACAACCATTACTAATTTTAATTATTCTAACAATATAACAAGCATTGGAACTAATGCTTTCAAGAATTCAGGAATTAGAGAATTCGTCCTACCTTTAAGTGTTACTAATTTTACTTTCTTAGAAACGGATGAAATGCCAAATTTAAATAAAGTATATCTACATTCTCTACTTAGAAAGACATGGAATCCAAATATTACTTGGAGTAATGAAGGAAGTATGACAGTTCCAAACTATGAAATATATTATGATGGTTCTTTAGAACAATTCTTAAATATTGAAAACAATGTTAAATATTCAACAGTATTATATGTTAAAGATGATAATAATCAATATATTAAACTATTTGATCAAACTAAAATAATTATAAAAGAAGGTGTAACTGCTCTTAATAGATATTTCGCAAAAGATTTTACCAATCTTACCGAGATTACCCTTCCAAAGTCACTTAAATCAATTGAGGCTTATTGTTTTAATAACTGTCCAAATCTTAAGACTGTTTATTATAATGGTTCTTTTGAGAATTGGCAAAACCTAAATCTAGATTTTAAAAATATTGAAAATTTCTTTACCCTTAATGAAAATGGTAATTATGAAGCTCTAACTCACATCGTAGTTAATAGTGATAATTCATCGATAAAAGATGAAAAGTTTATTAACTGGACTTTCATCAAAGAAGTAACGATTAAAGAAGGTGTATCAAACATTGGTACTAAAGCTTTCTATGGATGTGTAAACCTTGAAAAAGTTAACCTACCTTCATCTTTGACAATCATTGGTACCTCCGCATTTGAAGGTTGTATAAATTTAAGAGAAATTAATCTTAGTGAAGGATTAAAAGAAATTTATTCTTATGCTTTTAAAGATTGTAAGAGTCTTACTAAACTTGTTGTCCCTAAGAGTGTCTACAAAATTAGTACTAGCATTTTGTCCGGATGTAGTAGCCTTGAAGAATTAGAAATTACATATTTTAATAATGCTCATAATAGTGAATATGCATATCCATTTGGTTATCTTTTTGGAACAACTGAATATGTAGGAGGAAAACTAACAACACAAACATACAAAGTAAAAAATGGTAATACGATTAAAGATGAAACCTACAAATGTTATATTCCTGAAGTTTTAAGAAAGATTAAAGTAACAGCACAAGAATACATTCCTCATGGTGCTTTCTCTAATATGAGTATGGTAACAGAAATTGAACTTAATCAACAATTATCTATAATAGGAAAAGGAATCTTTGAAGGATGTACAAGCCTTGAAAAAGTAACTTTACCATTTATTAATTATGATCGAACATCACAAGAAGCAAAATATAGTTTCGCTTTAATGTTTGGAACAACTAGTCTTGAGAAAACTTACTCTGTAGGATATGAGAGTTTAAAATATTATCTTCCAACTTCTTTAAAAACAGTTGTTTTAAATTTATCATATGATATTCCAGCATATGCTTTTTCCAACTGTAAAGAAATTACAACCATTGATTTTGCGACAAACACAACAAACATTGGTGAATATGCCTTTAGAAATTGTACCGGCCTTACAAGTTTTAATGTACCAACAGAAGTTACAACCATTTCTCAAGGTACATTCTATGGATGTACAAACCTTGAAACCATTACATTTAAGTCACCATGTACAATATGTGAAGAAGCCTTCACCAAATGTACCGGATTAAAGTCTATTTATACTGCTGGTGGCATGTACTTTAAAGAAAATTCGATTACTGATGTTAATGCGACTAACTTATATATTGATGGACCATCGTCTTATAATGTCTTTAATAATGGATCCGAAAGTATTAATGAATCAATCTTTATGAAAGTAGAAAATATCTATGTTAAAGATGAAAATGATAATTACATCATTCCAACGGAACTTACAATAGAACAAGGTTCACTTATGGAAAATCAAATCTATGGTCTAAAGATTAAAAAATTAATTATCACCGATAATTGTTATGATATAGCTTTAGGTGGACTTGCGGGAATAAGAGATCTTGAATCCCTTACCATTCCAATGGTTGGTTTAGATTATTTATATGATACAACTCCTGATAATACGGAATTTAGAACCTACTTTGGTATCATCTTTGGCTCAACCCCATATGAGAATAGTTTACCTGATTATACTGATGAGGTAAAAACTATGGCTTTCTACATTCCTAAAACTTTAAAAGAAGTAATTGTTATGGGAGGAGAGTATATTGCGGAAGGTGCCTTTAGAGGAATTTCTTCAATTACTAATGTTATCTTACCAAGTACAATCGTAGCAGTAGGTAAGGATGCCTTTACAGGAACAAGCTTTTTATACAATGCTTAATTAATCAATATGAATACTAGTTATTGAAAAATAACTAGTATTTTTTTATGGTCTCTTAAAAGTTAACTCAAAAAAGCAAAAAAAAATAAAAAATTTTTCATTTTACCTGCAACTAGTTGCAGGTAATTTTCATCTAAAATGATGAAAAAACCACGTATTTTTTAAACAGTGTTAATGAAATACAGCAAAAATGCAAAATTTAACTTCAAAATTTAAATAAAAAATTGAAAAATCGTTAATCTTTACCTGCAACTAGTTGCCTTTGTTTTTTAAAAACTTTAGTGTATAATGCTACCTGTAAATTAATTTACTAAAAAAAAGTGGCGTAGCTAACCACGAAAGAAAATTTAAAAAAGGAAGGAAGATAAAAAATGGAGGTAGTAGGAATACCAATAATTATTCTAATCTGCTATATGGCAGGTGAAATTTACAAAGTCATCTTTGTTAAAAATAGTAATATGCGTAAACTAATCCCTATCTTTGTCATAATCGTTGGGGGAATAATGGGTGTAATACTATATGAAACTGATCGAAAGATGATCTTAAACGTCGACAGCATCTGGAATGCAATATACATCGGGATGTGCAGTGGGGCTAGTTCAACTAGCACCAATCAAATAATTAAACAAATAATAACAAGAAAAGGAGAAAACAAAAATGAATAAACTAACTGACAGAATGTCAAAAAATCAAAATCAAAAAACTTTAAATATTGAAAGTATGGAAAGAAATGAAATGGGTGAAATTACCCAATTAAATGTAAAAGAATATCGTGCAGATGGCGAAGTAGAAATGGAAGGAACTCCATTAAATGCTAAAGCTTTATCAAAAGCTTTTAAAAGTCTAATTAAACTATATCATGAAAGTGATGAAAACAAAGTAAGTTTTGACTACGAAAACTTAAGCTTACCACTTGTAGTTAAAGAAAGTTTTGAATTACCACAAGAAGGTTATGGTTTTACAACCATAACTTGGGAAAAAGTAAGCGGTACAGGAATTACCATTGATGATAATATGGCGGTTGTGGAACAAACATTATCAATTCAAGAAACAATCATAAAAGCCACAATTACATCAAACAATGTATCCCAAGAAAAAACATTTACCATTAAAATATCAAGAAGAGAAAAAACACAAATGGAAATGTTAGAAGAAGACGCTCGTTTATTACTTCTTCCAAGTATGATTAAAGCTGATCTTACTCTTCCAGAATATGGAATCACAAATAGATCTAATATTACTTGGATTTTAAGAACTGATGGACCAACACCAGTTGCACTTCTTAGTGGTTATACCTTAAGAGTAACTAGACCAGAAGAAAATGTCACAGTTACTCTAGTCGCAAGATTTAGCCTAGAAAACACAAGTCTTGAAAAGTCAATTGATATAATCATTGAAGGAACTAACACTCACTTTAGTCCTTTAAGCTATAGTACTAGAATGGCTCAAATTAAAGGATCTAACAATATTGAAACATTCAATGTTACATCAAGTAACTCAAATGGTCTATACCTTACAAAAGAAACAGAATTTAGTGATGAATTAGATATTAGATTTAAAAATAATGGTACCACTAATGTTGAAGTAACAATCGTTGAAAAAGATAAACTAAATAGTACCATTGATATAGGATCAGTAGATTTAGAATTTACTTTAAAAGTTTATCTAAATGATGATAGAAACGTGCTACTTGGCACACTACCTTGTGTTGTTAAATATTACTTTACAACTACAAGTCCAATTGACTAATAAAAGAAAGGAAGATAAAACTATGAAATTAAGTGAATTAAAACAAAATTTAGGAACAAAATTACAAAAAGTTAATACAAATAATACTTGTGATCAAGTAAAAATAATTGGTGTAACCGGAAGTAAAGGTAAATCAACAGTCTGTTACATCTTACAAGAATACTTGAAATTAAAGGGTAAAAAGACAACGCTTTATAGTAGTATAAAAATTGATGCTGAAAATAGTTTATATTCAAAAGATGAAGCATTAAACCGAGCTTTAGAAAATGAAGTCGGATTATATAAAATGATTAATAATCTAACAAGTGATCAAGAATACTTAATCTTAGAAGTAAATGAAAAAGCCATTGAAGAAGGTCTAACCAAAGACCTTCCCTTCAAGGTTAGATGTCTTACTAATCTAAACCCTAGACATAACTTAGAACAATATAGTGTAGAAGAATATGTAAACCTAAAAAAATCATTCTTCAAAGATTTTAGTGAAGAATGCACATGTGTATATGGCTTAGTCGATTATGACAAACCATTATTTCAAGAATTATTAGAAATAAATGATATGCCGAAAATTACTTTTACATCTAACTATATTAGCCAAGTAAAGAATGTTGATAAAGATAGCATAACTTGCTTATTAACAGACATAGAAGAAAAAGAAAATGGATATGCTTTTACCATTAAACTAAGAAATCAAGAATTTGTAATTAACACAGCTACATCATTTAAGTACAATATTTTGAATTATCTATGTGTAATTAGCATTCTTGATGCTTTAAATGAATTTGATGTAGAACTATTCAATAGATGTATCAACAGTATTAAGATTCCTGGAAGAGTAGAAACTATCAAAGTTAAGGGAAGAACAATTATCGTTGATTTATATCTTGCGTCAACCATTCAAGAACTATCTAAACTAAAAGAAACAGGAAAAATAAAAAATATCAAGGTAGTACTTGGAAGTGTAGGTCATGGATTTATAAATTGGGATGATACCTTTAATAAAGGAAGACATTTTCAAAAAAGACATGAAACAAGAAGCTATGTAGCAAAACTTTTAAAGGATTATGCTGACTACGTATATTTGACTGAAAATGATCAAGGGGTAGAAAGTGTACAAGAAATAGGAGAAGAAATTAAAATAGCTCTTGGAACAGTAAAAAGTGAAATCATTCCAACTAGAGAAGAAGCTATAAAGAAAGCTATTGAAAACTCAAAAGTAGGAGATGTCATCTTCATTAGTGGTAGAGGAAATAGAAAAATTCTATGCAATGGTGAAAAAACAATAAAATTTGTTAGTGATATTGAAATTGTAAATGAAACAATAAAGAAACTAGGATGGTAAAACATATGGAAAGTAAAGTATATCAATATAAAACAGAATATGATTTAAATGATGGCACAATGTATGTAAATACTTATAATGGGGGTATGGTCTATACTTACCCCCTAGTAAGTATAGGTGAAAATACCTTTAAAATAAATATAGGACTCATCTATAATTCAAACTTTAAAGAATCATTCTTTAAAAAGATTATAATGGGTAATGAAAAAGGATGGAAACTAAACATTGAAGAATTAGTAATTAAATATGATGATCGTTTTAACCTAGATGGTTTTATCTATAGTGATTATGTATATGTCGATTCAATGTGGAACATCCACCGCTTTGTACAATACAAAGTAACCGGAAGCCTTACTGAATATTATGATGAAAGTGGAACGGAATTAAAACTAAAAGTGGAACCAAATAAAGACATCATAATGGTCGATGAAGAAAACAATGAAAGAATCTTTGATAAAACAACCGGAAAACTAATAAAAGTAATATCTAGTATTAATCAAAGTATTAAAAAAGTAATTGAATATGATAACTTTCAAAGAGTAATCAAAGTCTATGATTCAAGAAAACAAAATCGATATATAAGCTTTAGTTATGATGAAGAAAGTAACTTAATACAAGTAACTACCACTATTAATAGTTGTTACTACACTTTAGAATATGAAAATAACCTAACCAAGATTAATGAACAAGTGGAGGAAAAAATAAGACCTTTAATTGAATTTTCATATGATGAATTCTATTTATTAAGTGAAATAACAACTCCACTAACTAATGATATCACAAAATTAGAATATGAAAATGATTTACTTACAAATATTATAACCGGAAAACTAAAGAAGGAATTAGTCACTGATAAAGTACCAAGTGAAAACTATCTTGGAGAAGGTCTATACTTAGGTGATAATAAGTTTTTAACAGGAGAATCCTTAAAAGTAGTAGGAACAAAAAATGTCTTAACCAATGAAAATATCATTGAAAAAATAACTTATAGTTATCAAAATAGTTATACAGATATCACTAATATCAAAGGAATAAAATATCGATATTCATTTGATATAACTGGAAGACTACTTACAATCTTAGAAGTAAAAGATGATCATACATTTTATACTTTAAATAAAGAAACAGGATGGTCAATTGAAATTAAGAATGATGATGATAATACTAACAATACTAACAATAACAATAACAATATTAGTAGTTTTAAACTTAATAATAAAAACGTATATTATGTTCAAAAAAACAGCGGAAAATATCAATTAACAATTCCTAATAAAGAATTTGGTGAAGTAAACGAATATTACTCTAAGAAATTAGCGGAAGATGATGAAGCAGTAGAACAATTTAATTTATCATTTTATTTAATGTTTAAAAATTATAATGATACTAATCTACTTATAAAATTTAAATATTTAGATAATGAAAACTATGAATATGTATCAATAATTCAAAGAACTTATGGAAAGGCATGGCAAAAAGGAACAATTCCATTTAAATATGATAAATTTTTAAGATTTATAAGTCCAACAATTGAAATAGAGGAAGAAAATGCAAATATTGTTGATAATGAAATTTATATTAGTAATATTATGGTTAATAAAGGAACTATTAAAACAATATATATTAATAGTACAAAATATAATGATTCTTCATTTATAGAATTAAAAATTGGAACTAAACTTTGTTATTTAGAAAAATCATATGAAAAAGAAGTAACCATCTCACCAGAATTTTATCTAACAGAGAATGATATTCAAGCAACATACAAAAGTATCTACTATAATAGAGTAGCAGACGAAAGTGGATTACCAAAACAATATGATTTATACTACTGTAATAAAACAAAAGTAAAATCAGTTGGATATGTTTTCTTAAAATCATCTAATTCTGATATACCGAAAACAAATTATATGTTTTCATCATGGCATTATAATGAAAATAATGAAATGATAAAAAATGAAATTCCTAATTATCGAATCAGAATAATTAACTTAACAAAAATCATTGATGGAAAAAAATATAATTTTGTATCTGAAGTTCTTACTAATATTGAAGATCTAGAAAACGGAAAATACAACCTAAAAACAAGAGTTTTATCTGATGCTTTAACAACAGGAAATATGGAAAATGTATTACAAGAAGGAACCCTTAGAAGTGTAACAACTAAAAGTAGTGATGGTGAATTATTATATAGTCAAACTAATCAATATACTTATAATGAAGCTGGAGAAGTAGATGAAGTAATTACAACAGTTAAAGAATACACATATGATAATTATGGTAACCTGATAAAAGAAAAGATTTCTTCAAGTAATTTAAATGATGTAATTGTTAAAGAATATACGTACATGGAATCTTATCCATCTGACTATGAGTATGTGAAATACATTATTGAAGAAGATAAAACAACTGAATTTAGTTATACTGATGAAAATGATCTTGAAACTATAAAAACAAAAGTTACAAAAAAATATATTGATGGTAGTAACTATGGTGTTTATCAAGGCTACAAGAACACAATAAAATACACATATGATGAATTTAAAAGATTAGTTAGTATTTCTTTCTATGATAAAGATAATAAATTAATCCATAAAAACTTCTTAAATTATAATCAAAAGAATGAATTAAATAGAGTATATGATGCTTTAAATAGCTATGGATTTATCTATAGTAATAAAGGAACTTTATTAGAAACATATCATAATAAAAACCTACTTGAAAGATATACAACATTTGATAATAATATCTATCGTAAATATACAACTTATACATATCAAAATAATCAAGAAAACAAAATCCAAGAAACATATGATACCCTTGATAGAATAACCTCAATTGAATATAACAATGAAAATGA
>SAMEA104315437__coassemble_299_pt1 | contig 31202 bp, 29 predicted proteins | sample SAMEA104315437__metabat2_high_PE_004 | metagenome-assembled genome bin SAMEA104315437 (sample SAMEA104315437) | gut metagenome | biome: Monkey gut; feature: monkey-associated habitat; material: faeces | place: China | collected 2013
ACGCCACTATGAAAATGGTAAAATTCCTGCTGTTTGTATTAGAATGAAAGATGCAGAAAAGGTCTTAAAACAAAAACCTAAAAAGGCAAGCTTTGTTTTAAAACAAACAGAAAAGAAAAATCCATCACATAATGTTGTCGCAACCATTCAGGGTACAACTAAACCAGATGAAGTTATTGCTTTTACTGCACATTATGATTCTGTAAGTTTCTCTAAAGGTGCATATGACAATGCAACTGGTGCAGTTGCTTTATTACAAATATTAGAGTATTATCTAAAGAATAAACCAGCAAGAACTCTAAAGTTCATTTGGTGTGGTTCTGAGGAAATGGGTCTTCTTGGTTCAAAAGCCTATGTATCAAGTCATGAAGATGAACTTTCAAATTACAAATTATGTATTAATATTGATATGCTTGGTGCAACCTTAGGTTACGACATTGCTTGTGCAACAACGCAAATGTCTTTTGTTAATTACTTACAATACACTTCAAAAGAACTAGGTTTTCCCCTTGTTACCAGTCAAGGCGTATACTCATCTGATTCAACATCGTTTGCTGATAGGGATGTTCCTGCTGTAAGTTTTGCTCGTGCAGCCCCAAGAGGAGGAGCAACCATCCATTCAAGAGATGATGTTTTAGACCATCTATCAGAAGAAAATTATTATAATTCATGTAATTTTATTATTAAATTTTCAAATCGCTTAATTAATTCAATCAGTTTTCCTGTGGAAGAAGGAATCCCAGATAACATGAATGATGAACTAGATAAATATTTAGGAAGAAAGGAAAAATAAACATGAGAAAAAATTTAGGTCCAAAAACATACTTATATCCAATGCCAGTTTTAATTATTGGCACATATGATGAAGTAGGTACTCCTGATGCCATGAATGCCGCGTGGGGAGGAATCTCCGATTCCAATGAAATATCCATAGCTTTAAGCATTGAACACAAAACTGTAAAGAATCTTTTACATACTAAAGCTTTTACAGTAAGTATCGCTAATAAGGAAAATGTAAAAGTATCTGACTATGTAGGAATTGTATCAGGAAATAAAGTTCCTAACAAACTTGAGGTTGCTGGACTTCACACTGTGAAAAGTGAATTTGTTAACGCTCCAGTCATCACAGAATACCCAATGACACTTGAATGCTTGGTTAAATCATTTAATGAAGAAACAGGAATTTTAACTGGAGAAATAGTTAACATTTCAGTAGATGAAAAAATATTAGATGAAAGAGGTCATATTGATCCACGTAAATTATGCCCAATTACTTATGATCCAGTAAATAATAGATACTATACTCTTGGTGAAGTAGTTGGTGAGGCATTTAAAATTGGAAAAGAAGTAAAATAATAAAATTTTAAGGTTTGTTTAAAGTAATCGTTATATACTATTAATGTAATAACTTTAAAAAGAAGGGGATAAAATGAAAAAACAAATTAAAAAAATATACTTACTATTTATAATGTTTATTCTTGTATTTTCAATGGTTGGTTGTAAAGTTAATTCAAGTAATACCCCATCAAAAATTGAAAGTTTAAATGGAGAAGTAGTTGAATTAAAGATTGGTGATAATACCTCAAGAGTAAACAGCATAGAAGAAGCTGTAGAAATTGCTTACCCATCAGTTGTTGTAATTAATGCAACCTCAACCACAAGCACAAGCAGTGGTAGTGGAGTTGTAATTGGTCATAGTGAAAATTATACATTTATTGTTACTTGTTGCCATGTTGTTGAAGGATATAAAAACTATGAAGTAATCACAAGCACTGGCACGCTCTTTGATGCAAGTCTAGTTGGTGGTGACCCAATGACAGATCTTGCGGTTATCGCTATTGAAAAAACTGATCTTCCTGAGGTTACTCTAATTGAAGATTCCTCAACACTAAAAATCGGTAGTGATGCTATCGCTATTGGTAACCCACTAGGTACTTTAGGCGGAACTGTAACCACAGGTATTATTTCAGCAACAAGTAGAAACATCAAAATGAGTGATGGTAGTGTTCATACCTTAATTCAAACTGATGCGGCCATCAATTCAGGTAACTCAGGTGGTGGATTATTCAACAATCAAGGTCAATTAATCGGAATTGTCAGTGCGAAGTACTCTGCAACCGGTGTTGAAGGTCTAGGTTTTGCGATACCATCAAATACAGTTAGAACAATTGTAACAGACTTAATTAAGAATGGTTATGTATCAGGAGTAACTAATCTTGGAGTAACCTTCTCTGATTACTATTACCGTACAGGTGGATTCTTTGGCTCAACCGTTAAAGTTGTTTGTGTAAGTTACGTTGATCCAAATGGTAGTGCTAACAATCTTTTAAAGAAAGAAGATATCTTAGTAGAAATTGATGTTCATTATCAAGACTCAACAAAACAAGAAGTAACGCTAAAGAACTTTAGTAACGCTGATGAAGTAAATGAATTTTTAAATAGTCTAGATTTAAAAATTGGTGATAAACTAACATTCAAAGTAAAAAGAGGAAGTTACAATGCTTCAGTAATGGAAGTAAACGTAACACTTGTACAATACGTATATAAGGAGTCATAAAATGAAACTTGATTATGAAAAATTAGAAACTACTGTTTTACCTAATTTTAAAAATGGTGAAAAAGAACTAAGAGTAAAAATGTATGATGATGAGTTAAACAAAATAATGCGTGGTACTCTTATTCCAGGAGCATCAATTGGACTACATACTCATGAGAATAATTCAGAAATTATTTATATAATATCAGGACATGGTGTTGCGATCATCGATGGTAAGCAAGAAGAAGTAGGCCCTAATATTTGTCACTATTGTAAGAAAGGTAGTTCTCATACCTTAATTAATAATAGTAATGAAAACTTAGAATTTTTCGCTGTTGTTTCCAACCAATAAACCAAAAGGTATGAATACATATGATATTCATACCTTTTCTTTGTCTTTTTTTAAAAAATATGATATAATTTAATGTAATTTATTAAAGACATTAATATGTTATGCTAATTATATAGGAGATAACACCATGAAAAAAACACTTTTAAAACTAATTATTTTATTCCTATCATTTATAACTCTTTGTAGCTGTCTTGCAACCCAAAAACTAGATGCTCCAATTATTTTTGAAGAAAACTATGTTGTTAGATGGAATAAAATCACTAATGCAACAAGTTATATTATTAACGTTAACGATGAAGAAATAGAAGTGGATAAGCTTTTCTTTGATTTAAAAACATTAAATCATACCAGATATGATGTAAAAGTAAAAGCTATCAATAAAGAAGAAAAACTAGAAAGTGAATATAGTAATAGTATCGTTCTCGTTTATTTTGAAGATGATACCGAAAAATTAAAAACGCCAGTTCTTACAATTGAAGATAAAAAACTTTCATGGGAACAAATTGAAAACGCGGAAGCTTACGATATTTACATCAATAACATTCGTTATGATACTACTAAAGAAATTAACTATGAGTTAAAACTTAAAAAAGAAGGTACTTATACTATCTTTGTTAAAGCCACAAGTAGTAATAAAAAATATACCGAAAGTGATGCGAGTAATAGTGTTGAATATATCAAAGAAATAACCACAATGACTATTGCAGAAGCAAAGGAAGCAATAGATGAAAATCCTTATAATGATACTAAAATCACTATCGTAGGAAAAGTAATCGGAATAGATTCTACTGGATACTTCCATGTAGCCGATGAAACTGGTGCTATCTATGTACGTTCCCAAATTGACTATGCGACATACTATAATACAACTGTTAAAATTACAGGTTATGGATTTATATATCGTGGATCATATAATTATCCTGAATATACACGTCAAATAAAAAGTGATAACATTAAAATTGAACCATATACCGAAAGTGTTGTGACTCCTAAAGAAGTTGCAACCATCACTAAAAATCAGTTAATGGGCTACGATGAAGTTAGTTGCATGTACGCTCCTTTTTTCGGTAATGTAGTTTCAATTACCGGAATAGTTGAAGTAGGTTCAAGTAAGTACAATTTCTACCTAAATGATGAAGAAGGAAACCACCTAGTTCAAATTCATCATTACTCTTTGAATTTTAATAATACCATTGATGACTCAGAACGAAATATTTTCTTAAAACTTAATCATAAAGAAGTAACACTAAAAGGTATAATTTATCGTTATTACAATGCTGATTCAATATGGACCTTACAATGTATAGGACTTGAAGATGAAGTAGTTGTAAATTTTGATAAATTACTTCCTCCAACAATTAGTGTTAGTAATCAAGTGGTATACTGGGATAAAGTAGATAATGCTACAGGATATAATGTTTATGTTAATGAAATTCTTGTAACAACATTAGGTGCAGGTGAAACGGAATATTCCTTTGAAAATTATACAAGTGGAACTTATAAAGTAAGAGTAACTTCGATTGATAATACAAGTTCTGATCTAACTGAAAGTAGTTTAAGTAATGAAGTAACAATAAGAGTAGGTCTTGAAAACTCACAAGTTAATATCTTTATGATTAATGATACTCATGGAGCTTTTGTTGATGGTAACTTCCCAGGGGTTGAAAGAGTAAGTACTTTAATTAATAGCATCGAGGGAAACGCTGGTGAATATATCAAGATTGCTAATGGCGATATGTTCCAAGGAAGCTATGTTTCAAGTATACTATATGGAAAACCAATTCTGGATGCTTTAAATGAAATGAAATTTGATGCATTTATCATCGGAAATCATGAGTTTGACTGGGGTATTGAAAAAATAGCTGAATACAAAGATGGAAACCTTGCTAATGGCGAAGCAAACTTCCCATTTGTTTGTGCTAACATCTATGACAAGAAAACTAATAAACTTTTAAGTTGGCTAGATCCATATACAATTGTAGAAAACAATGGTAAAAAAGTTGGTATCATAGGTTTAATTGGTCATAATCTAGAATCAAGTATTTTATCACAAAATGTTAAAGATTATGATTTTGTTTACCCACTACAAATTGTAAAAGATCTTGCTAAAGAATTAAGAAATGATAAAAAATGCGATAGTGTTATTGTATCAATTCATGATTATGATGCGGAATTAAATCAAGACCTTGCTAAGCTTCAAAATGATGAAAGAATAGATGCCATACTTTGTGGTCATACCCATTCTAATGAATATGATACCTTAAGAAGAAGTGATGGTGTTAATATTGCGGTAGTAGAAAATAGAGATAAAAACCAATCTGCCTCAACATTAAATTTAAAATTTGAAGGTAGTGATTTAACTAACACAATTATGAATCGTTATTATCCTAGTAACTACAACAAGGATACCAAACTCGCAAAACTAATGGAAAAATATCAAGATACCATAAATGAAAGTAATCGTGTACTTGGTACTACAACTGAATACTTAAATCGCTCTACGCTTGGAATGTATGCAACTGCAGCGATGAAAGATGAATTTAATGCTGATATTTCCATTATGAATACAGGTGGAGTACGTGCATCCATTAGCTATGGAGAAATCACTGTCGCCAGCGTATTTGAAGTGTTCCCATTTAACAATCGTGTTTATGTAACTTATCTAAAAGGCAGTGCCATAAAATCACTTTATCAAACTAATGGTGATTACCTATATTTTAATGAGGAATTTAATTCATTAAATATCGATAGTCAAAAAACATATAAGATTGCGGTCATCGATTATGTCTTTACTGGTCCATACTACACTGAGTTTACCGGTGTTGATTATGAGGATACAAATAAAATCTTAAGAGATTTATTAATTAATTATATCGACAATTTATACTAGGCTTATCAACAGGTAAGCCTTTTTTTATAAATTATTTATAACATGTGATATAATATTATAAAAGAAAAAGGGGAATAAATATGAATAACAATCAATCAATTAAAGAAATATTAAGTCGTAAATATCATCAAATAGGATTAATCTTTATTTGTACATCAATCTTTTTTATGCTTATATGGTCATCTACCATTATGATGGGATTAAACGAGGCGTATGCAAACATCTTTTGGATCTTTGTTGTATGTTCAGTTGCCATCTTTTTAGTCTCTTTAATTATGGGAGTAACTTTATTAATAATAACAAAATCTAGCTATCCATATCGTGATTTGTATGATCCAATTGAGAAAAAAAACTATGCTTTAAAGTATGTAACTTTCCAATTAATATATCATCTAATAATTATCGGGGGATTAATTCTAGTTCTTTTAGGTCTGCAAATTAAATTTACTACTGGTCAAATTTTATCATCTATCGGTCTTTTGATAATGGGAGTAGGAATTGGACTATGGCTTTACAATATTATTACACGTGTGAAATATCGTGAAAAATCATCAATTCTTGGAGATGTAATTTCTCAACGTGGTTTACTTAGTTCAATGTCAATCCTAGAACGTTTATTAATATTTGTACTTATCCTAATTATAGCGGTCCTTTCAGCAATCCAACTAACTGAAAAGCAAAAAATATTATTTGAAATTTTCTTGTTTGGATTTATTTTATTATTAATATTCCTTGTGACATTCTTTGGAATAAGATGTATAAATAAAATCAAAAATAGTAAAAAGTAGGAAAAATAATGACAGATAAAATAACAAAAAATGTGGTTGCGGCGATAATTATAAAAGATAATCTAATCTTCTGTGCCAAACGTGGTGGAGTTGGTGAATGTGCAAATAAATGGGAATTCCCTGGGGGAAAGATTGAAAAAGGGGAAACAGATGAACAAACAATTAAAAGAGAAATCAAAGAAGAACTAGATTGTGAGATTGAAATCACAAAGTATTTAACAACTATTCACTATGAATATCATACCTTTATTCTTAATATGAAAGTATACTTAAGTAAAATAATAAAGGGCACGCCTAAGAAAATAGTTCATCTCGAACAAAGGTTTGTAAGCCTTGATGAACTTAAAACTCTTGACTTTTTACCTGCTGATAAAGCAATACTTGATACGTTAGATGAGGAAGTAATCAATAAGTAAAATAATTAAGAAAGTGTAAAAAATACTCTTTCTTTTTTTAATTATAAAATTTAACAATTTTTTAACTATACATTTAATCTTGAATTGTTCATATCTTTTCCACTTTCATTGCAAAAAAAAGTAAAAAATGGTATAATACATTTATTAAAAAGGTGGTGAAAAGGATATGTCAATTATTGAAAGAATTAAGGAAACTGAAATGCAAGCAGCCGAAATCAAACATCAAGCAGAACTAGATGTTCAATCAAAACTTTCAGAAGTTGAACAAAACTTAAAACAAAAGGTTAAAGAAATGAATGATGCTTCCAAAATTGAAATCGAAAGATTAAATGAAGAAAACTTACAGAAAATCAATCAATTATCTTTAGACAAAAAGAAAGAAGCCGAAACAATTAATGAAAGCTATGAAAAACTTGCAGCTATCCACCTAAATGAGGTAGTTGACTTCATTGTGGGGAAGGTGATTAATTCGTGATAGTACCTATGAAAAAAGCCCAAATAGTTGTATTGAAAGAAGACTATGATGCCGTAATTAAATCATTACAACGATTTGAAGTAATTATGATTATTAATAAAGAAGGTGGGGATGCAAGTCCGTCACTTGAATTTAATGAATCATTACAACAAAGGGTACAAAAAACAATTAGTTTAGTAAAAAAATATGAACCAAAAAAGCCATTGTTTGGTGATTATCAAGTTGCAGAATATGATGAATTTAAAAGTGTATCAAGTGAATCACTTGAATTATTAAAACAAATCGAAAATCTAGTAATTGAAAATGAAGAATTAGAACATGTTGTAAAAGAAAATGAAGAAATATATAATACATTAGTTGCATGGAAAGATTTGACAGATTTACCAGTAGATGTCAAAGATACCAAATATACAAGAATGCATATAGGATATATTCCTCCACGATATCTTGAAAGTTTTCAAAAAGAAATGCTAGAAGAAGAGTTTGTATATCAAGTATATGGAAAAAACCAACATGGATATGCAGTTATGGCTCCTTGTTATTTTCTTGATGAAGATGAATTACAACTTCTTCTAAAAAAGTATGAATTCAATGAATGTACACTTCCAAGATTAACTACTACCATTGGAAGTTATCTTGAAGAAATTCAAAAAGAAATAGATTTACGTAAAGAAACAATTAATAATAATCAACAAACAATAAAAGAACTAGCAAATCGTAGTGATGAACTAAGAATGCTTAGCGATCAAATCTTAACTCAAGAACAAATCAATAATGTAAGTTGTGAAATTACCAAAGAAACTAAAATAATAGAAGGTTGGGTTCGTAGTGATTTAACAACCGAATTAGAAAAAGCGGTAAAGAAAGCCACTAAAATCTATGACATTGAGTTAAGTGATCCAACAGAAGATGATCATGTTCCAACATACACTAAAAACAATCAGTTTGTATCACAATTTGAAACCATTACTGATATGTTTTCAAAACCAAGTATTCATGATGTTGATCCTAACCCGGTAATGTCAATATGGTATTGGTTTTTATTTGGAATGATGATGGGAGATGCCGGATATGGCTTAATCATGATTCTTGGAGCGTTATTGTTCAAGAAAATTGCCAAACCAAAGGGTGGAACAAGAAAACTCGCAAATATTATTATGTACTCAGGGGTTCCAACAATCTTTTGGGGAATTATGTTTGGAAGTTACTTTGGATTTAATCCAAGTGTTGACTTTGGTTGGAAATTTGTATGGTATTGGTTCAATCCAATGGATAATCCTATCCTAATGTTAATTGTATCAGTAGCCGTTGGTGCTCTACATTTAATAACAGGTCTTGTTATTAAATCAGTTATTTATATTGAATTACTTTCCAAAAATATCAGTTGGATTTTAATCCTACTTGGTATTGGTTTATTCTTTGTAAATAAAATTGTCGGAATTGTATGTGTAGGTCTTGGGGTAGTACTAATATTACTATTTGCGGGAGCTCATCACAAATCAATATTCGGAAAAGCCGCATTTGGACTACTAGGCTTATATGATGCTACATCATATTTAGGTGATGTCTTATCATATTCACGTATTATGGCCCTCGCAATGTCAAGTGCAGCCGTAGCTGTCGTTATGAATACCCTAGCTCAAATGGTCGGAGGTTCAATTATTGGTGCATTCTTTGCAGCGATAATATTTATTGTAGGTCACCTCTTCAATGTGGTACTAGGCCTTCTATCAGCATATGTTCATGATGCACGTTTACAATACATTGAATTTTTCGGTAAATTCTATATCGGTGGTGGTATTGATTTTAAACCACTATCAATCAAAACTAAGTATGTCAAAGAAATTAAAAATATAAGATAAAATAAAAGGAGATTTAAATTATGACAACTGGAACTATTATTGCTCTTATCGGAGCTGCTTTAGCAACTATTTTACCTGGTATTGGTTCAATATTAGGTGTTCAAACATGTGGTAAAGCTGCAGCAGGTGTTACTGCAGAAAAACCTGAATTATTCGGTAAATTATTAGTACTTCAAATCCTACCTGGTACACAAGGCCTTTATGGATTCTTAACTACTTTCCTATTTATGATTAACGCTGGTATCTTAGGTGGTGCTGAAGGTGCATTCACAATGTCATTACAAACTGGTTGGGCTTACTTCGCAGTATTCCTACCAATCGCTATTAATGGTTTAATTTCAGCCATCTTCCAAGGCCGTGTCGCAACAGCTGGTATTATGATGACTGCTAAACAACCAGATGCTTCAGGTAAAGGTATTACAATGGCAGTTTTAATTGAAACTTATGCCATCTTATCATTAATCGTAAGTATTATGTTAATTTTCTCTCTAAAATAGTTATTAAATATAATAATTATAAAGGTGGGAGATTATGCAAATCTTAATTATTATCTTTGTGGCAATCCCCATAATTATTTCATTAACTGTTTTATTTAGTATTGGGCTTTGTCGAGAATTTAATTATTTACAAAACAAATCAGTAGTTTTAAATAAGAAAAAACAACTAAAAACTACTAACAATAATATAGAAGAAGAAACATCTAATGAAGGTACTTTAGAAAAAGTAGAAGAACACCATAGTGAAAATACTTTAGAAGAAGTAGATGAAGAATTAGATGATGAGAGGATATCAGTGTATAATAAGATAATTGAAAAAGCAATGCAAGAAGCTTCCGAAATAAAAGAAAATGGTAATCAAAAAGCACAAATGCTTATAGATCAAACCTTAAAAGAAACTGAAGAAAAGATTAATCAAATGTTAGAAGAAGCAAAAGCTAAAAATGCTGATCTTATTAAAACCAAAAATGCTGAATTTGATCAAGCTGTAAAACAACAAGTTTTAGCTAACCAAAAAAGAATCATAAAAGAAACATTTGAAAAAGCTTTAGAAAAGTTAACTAACATGACAGATGAAGAATTAAACAACTATGTAGTTTCACATCTTCAAAAATCACAAATCAATAATGATGTCACAATAAAGGTAAATAAGAATGATTATACAAAATATCAAACTTTATTTTCAACAAATCATGATTCAAACCTTGACATCTTAACAAAAGAATTAAACCTAAATAATGTTATGATTACCTTAAGTAATGAATCAGTAGACATTGTTGGGGGATTCATTATTGCTTGTGAATATTTTGACATTGACAATTCATATGAAGTAATATTAAATAACTTAAGTGAAGAACTAGAAACAACGATTGCTGAAATGCTTTTTAAAAGTGAGGAATAATTATGAATTATCCTTATGCGAATGGAACAATCAAAGCCTTAGAAGAAAAGGTATTAGATCGTAATAAGTTATTTGTACTTAATAAATATGAAAAAAATGAATTTGTAAAAGTTCTTCTAGCGATGAACTATGGGGAATCAGGAGAAACAATTGAAGAACTAATAAATAACGAACATCAAAAAACTAAAGATTTGATTAATTCAATAACTCCTAAAAAAGAAGATACAGATTTATTTTATTTAGTTAATGATGCTCAAAATATAAAAATCTTATATAAGATTAAAAAGTATAACATAGACAAAAAAGACTTACTTACAAATAGTGGAAGCATGAATAGTGAAAACTTAAGTGAAGCTATTCTTGATAATAACTTTGATAATGTAAGTAAGAATGTCAAAAAATTAATTGAAAAACTTAATAAGGTAGTTGAAACAATTGATTCTGCTAAATTATTAAGTGCAAACATTGATAATACAATATATGAATATGCTTTAAAAACAACTTCAAATAATATTCTTAAACAATACTTGACAACAAAAATTGATTTAACAAATGTAATGTCAATGTATCGTGCTCAAAACTTAAATTGGAGTTTTGATGAATATCGTCAAATGTTCTTAAGTCATGGAACAATCAAAATCGAAGTATTTGAAAGTATTTATTCAAAAGATAAAAGCCTTCAAATTAAGGCATTAGAACCATATTATAATGAAAAAATAAGTAAACTACTTCAAAAGATTTCATCAGTTGATGAATGTCAAATTGAATTTGAACGTTTAACTTTAGAAATAATGAGTGAACATAAGAATGATCCATTTAATATTGGACCAATGATCTACTATTATTTACTAAAAGAAGCAGAAGCTCAAAATATTCGAATTCTTTATTCTTTAAAGAAAGTAGATATAAAAAATCTAATCTAGAAAGGAGAAAATAATGGATAAAGTAAGTGTAGGTGCAATCGGCACTGATGAATCAATTACTATTTATAATTCTGTAGGATTTACAACATACTTCTCTAGTGATTACTCACAAATCGATAAGATGATTTTCAAATTATATAAAGAAGGATGTAAAATTATATTTGTAACCGAAAAAGTCTATGAAAACATTCCTGATACGCTTGAAAAGTATCGTCAAAATACTTATCCTATTATTTTGCCACTTCCTCTAGATAATGTTAATAGTGGTGTCGGCATGAAGAAAATCAAAGATAATGTTGAAAAAGCTATTGGCATTAATATTTTTTAGAAAGAGGTTAGAAGAATGACACAATTAGAAGATAAACAAGTCGGCGTTATATCAAAAGTAGCTGGACCTCTTATTGTCGCAAAAGGCATGAAAGATGTTCAAATGTATGACGTTGTACGTGTAAGTAATAAAAAATTAATTGGTGAAATCATCGAATTAAGAGGTGATGTAGCTTCTATCCAAGTATATGAAGAAACTGCTGGACTTGGTCCTGGTGAACCAGTATATTTTACTAACCAACCACTATCTGTTGAACTTGGTCCCGGCTTAATTGAAGGTATCTATGATGGAATTCAACGTCCATTAAACGTAATCTTTGATGAATATGGTGATCGTATTCCTCTTGGTGTTGATGTACCAAAATTAAATCGTGAGCGTGTATGGGAGTTTAAATCCATTAAACATGTTGGTGATGTTGTATCTGCTGGTGATACTTTAGGTACAGTCCAAGAAACAAGTGTAGTACTTCATAAAATAATGGTTCCATATGGAATTAAAGGAACAATCACTTGGATACATAATGGAAATGCAAAAGTAACTGATGAAATTGCTAAAATCAAAAAAGAAGATGGTAGTATTGTTTCAGTTACAATGATTCAAAACTGGCCAGTACGAAAAGGCCGTCCTTACAAAAAGAAAATTGCTCCAAATGCTCCTCTTATTACAGGACAAAGAGTTATTGATACTTTCTTTCCTGTTGCACGTGGTGGTGTAGCCGCAATCCCTGGTCCTTTTGGAAGTGGTAAAACAGTAGTTCAACATCAACTCGCAAAATGGGCAAACGCCGATATCATCGTTTATATCGGATGTGGTGAACGTGGAAATGAAATGACTGATGTTCTACAAGAATTCCCTGCTTTAAAAGATCCAAAAACCGGCGAAAGCTTGATGAAAAGAACCGTTCTTATCGCTAATACATCTAATATGCCAGTTGCTGCTCGTGAAGCTTCAATTTATACGGGTATTACCATCGCTGAATACTATCGTGATATGGGATATAACGTAGCTATTATGGCTGACTCAACATCAAGATGGGCTGAAGCTCTACGTGAAATGTCTGGTCGTCTAGAAGAAATGCCAGGTGAAGAAGGCTATCCTGCATACCTTGCTTCAAGACTTGCTGAGTTCTATGAACGTGCCGGCTTAGTTGAATGTTTAGGTAGTGATAACTCAGAAGGTTCAATTACTGCCATTGGTGCGGTATCGCCTCCAGGAGGAGATACTTCTGAACCAGTATCTCAAGCAACCCTTCGTATCGTAAAGGTATTCTGGGGATTAAGTGCCAGCCTTGCATATCGTCGTCACTTCCCAGCTATTGACTGGTTAAAGAGTTATTCTCTATATGATTTAAATGAATACTTCAATCGTGAACTTGACCCAGAATGGGGTAAACAAGTAGCTAAAGCTATGCAACTATTACAAGAAGAAGCTAAACTAGATGAAATTGTTCGTCTTGTTGGTGTTGACTCATTAGAATATGTTGACCGCTTAAAACTTGATGTCGCAAGAAGTATTCGTGAAGACTATCTTCACCAAATAGCCTTCCATGAAGTTGATACTTATACTTCTTTAAATAAACAATTTGGTATGTTAAAAGCCATCCTAAAATGGTATAATGCTGGTTTAGTTGCTTTAAAGAATAATGTATCTTATCAACAAATTACTAAAATGAATGTTCTATCATTAATTGGTCGTATGAAATACATCTCTGAAAATGAATTTAATGAACAAATTGAAAACATCTATAAAGAAATAGATAATGAATTTGAAACCCTAATGAAAGGAGCTAATGACTAATGCCTAAAGAGTATAAGACAATAAAAGAAGTAGTTGGCCCCTTAATGTTAGTTGATCATGTTGAAGGTGTAAAATATGATGAACTTGTACAAATCCGTCAAGAAAATGGCGAAATCCGTTATGGTAAAGTTCTTGAAATAAATGAAGATAAAGCTTTAGTTCAATTATATAATAGTTCTCAAGGCTTAAAAATCAGTACAGCGAAAGCAATGTTTCTAGGACATGGCGTTGAACTAAAAGTTTCTCCTGAAATCATTGGTCGTGTATTTGATGGTATGGGTCGTCCTATCGATGGTGGGGAAGAATTAATCCCAACTAAAACTTTAGATATTAATGGTACTCCATTAAATCCGGTTGCTCGTGATTACCCATCAGAATTCATTCAAACTGGTGTTAGTGCAATCGATGGATTAAATACCCTTGTTAGAGGTCAAAAACTACCAATCTTCTCAGGCTCAGGCTTACCACATGCTAAACTTGCGGTTCAAATCGCAAGACAAGCAAGAGTAAGAGGAACATCTGATCAATTCGCGGTTGTATTTGCGGCTATCGGTATTACTTTTGAAGAAGCTAACTTCTTTATTGAAGACTTCAAAAAATCTGGTGCTATTGAAAGATCAGTATTATTCATGAATCTCGCAAACGACCCTGCAATTGAACGTATTGCTACTCCTCGTATGGCTATCACTTGTGCTGAATACTTAGCATATGAACTTGGTATGCATGTCCTTGTAATTATGACTGATATCACAAACTATGCTGAGGCTCTAAGAGAAGTGTCAGCAGCTCGTAAGGAAGTACCAGGAAGAAGAGGCTATCCAGGATACATGTATACTGACCTTGCTTCCCTTTATGAAAGAGCTGGTCGTATCCGTGGTAAAAAAGGTTCAATCACCCAAATTCCAATTCTAACAATGCCAGAAGATGATAAGACTCACCCAATCCCTGACTTAACAGGCTACATTACCGAAGGTCAAATTATTCTTTCTCGTGAATTATATAATCAAGGAATTATTCCACCAATTAATGTTCTTCCATCTCTTAGTAGATTAAAAGATAAAGGTATTGGTAGTGGAAAAACAAGAGAAGATCACTCACAAACGATGAACCAATTATTCTCTGCCTATGCAAGAGGTAAAGAAGCTAAAGAACTTGCGGTAATATTAGGTGATGCAGCATTATCTGATGTCGACAAACTATATGCAAAGTTTGCTGAAGCCTTTGAAGAAGAATATGTTTCTCAAGGAAATGACACTAATCGTACAATCGAAGAAACTCTTGACCTTGGTTGGAAACTATTAAAGATTCTTCCTGTAACAGAATTAAAACGTATTAGTCTTGAATACATTGATAAATATTTACCTAAAGATGAGGAATAATTATGGCAGGTCTTAATGTTAATCCCACAAGAATGGAGTTAACACGCCTAAAAAGAGAACTAGCAACTGCCAAACGTGGTCACAAACTTCTAAAAGACAAACAAGATGAAATGGTCCGTCAATTCATGATGTTAATCAAAACCAACCGTGAACTTAGAATGTACATTGAAAATGAACTTGGGATAATCGCTGATACATTCGCCCAAGCAAGATTAAAAATGAGTTATGCGGGATTAATGGAATCACTAATGGTTCCCTCTCAAGATGTTGTCATTGAAACATCCACTAAACACATTATGAATATGACTGTTCCAAGTCTTGAAGTTAAGACTAATGATGCAGTTGATATAACTTATGGCTTTGCTTTTACTCCATGTGAACTTGATGAGTCAGTTTTAAAATTATCAACATTAGTTGAAAAAATGGTAAAACTTGCAGAAATCGAAAAATCATGTGATATGCTTGCTGTTGAAATTGAAAAAACAAGAAGGCGTGTAAATGCCATTGAGTATGTCCTTATTCCCAACTTAGAAGAAAACATTCACTTCATTACTATGAAACTAGAAGATAATGAAAGAAGTAGTATTATTCGTCTAATGAAGAGTAAAGAAATTATAATGAAAAGAGCACAACAATAATAAAAGAGTAGGTATTTGAAATGAACCCATTTCAAAATATCTACTCTTTATTTTTATTCATTAAAGGAAATAATCTTTAATAACTCTAAAACTACATTTACCATCTTTTCCATATTATTTAAACTTACATATTCATACTTACCATGATAGTTTTCACCACCGGTACCTAGATTAGGAGTTAAAATTCCTTCAAAAGAAAGTCTTGCTCCATCAGTTCCCCCACGAATTGGATCAAATGTAGGGTTAAGTCCATTATTTGATAAGGCCTTTACTGCGTAATCTAAGATTTCATGATGTTCTAAAATTAAGTCCTTCATATTATAATAACTATCAGTAATAGTTGTTTTAATCGTACCTTCACCATATTTTTTATTTAATTCATCGGTTATTTGATAAAAATCTGCTATTTGTTTTCTAAATAACTCCATATTATGGTTCCTTATTATATAGTGAAGAGAAGTATGTTCAACACTACCTTCAACATCATTTAAGTGATTGAATCCCTCATACTTTTCCGTTTTTTCAGGAAGTAAATCTTGAGGTAACATACTTTGAAATTCCATAGCAACTAAAATACTATTAAGCATTTTTCCTTTGGCACTTCCGGGATGAATGGATTTACCAAAAATCTCGATACTTGCTGATGCTGCATTAAAGTTTTCATAATTAATGACATTAATATCACCACCATCTAAGGTATAGGCCATACTACAATGATGTTCTTTATAATAGTTATAATTAAAACTATTAGTTCCCATTCCAACTTCTTCATCAGGAGTAAAGGTTATAATAATGTTTGGATGTGGTAGTTTGTGATTTTTAGTAATTAAATGAAGAACTTCCATGATAATAGCAACTCCCGCTTTATCATCCGCACCAAGAAGAGTTGTACCATCGGTAGTAATGATTGTATGTCCAATTACACCTTTTAAACTTGGAAAATCTTCAACTTTCATAATGATATTTTTTTCATTATTTAAAATAATATCATTACCATTATATTTTTTAATAACTTGTGGATTAACATTTTTTCCGGGCATTTCTAAAGCGGTATCCATATGGGCGATTAAACCGATAGTTTTGTGGCAGGCAGTATTAGATGGAATGTAAGCATAAACATAACAATGTTCATCAATAAAAGCATCAACAATCCCCATTTTATGAAGTTCCTCAACTAAGAGATTTCCTAAATTAAATTGCTTAGCGGTAGTAGGGTTTGTTGCAACCTCTTCAGATGATTGAGTATCAATCTTAACATAAGTTAAAAAATTATCTAAAAGTGACATATTAATCAGCTCCTTTACATTAATTAATTATAGCACATCAACCTCTTAAATGCAATCTTATTGACAAATAATAAACAAATGTGTATAATTAATATCGTTAATAGTTAATACTGTTAACAAGGAGGTCTAACTAGTGGATCGTGATGTTTTAAGAGAGAGTATAGAAGAAAACATAAATTCAATATTTAAACACAAAAAATTTGAAACATTTATTAATTTTATCGAAGGAGAAGGATCAGTACTTGCATGTCTTGCGAGAAATCCAGAGGGGATAATGCCTTCAAAAATTAGTGAAACTCTAAATGTCTCTAGAGCAAGAGTAACAAACATCTTAAATACTCTTGGTTCTAGAGCTTATGTTGAATTAAAACCAGATCCAAATGATCGTCGTAAAGTCCTTGCCGTACTAACAGAAAAGGGAAATGAATTTGTTAGTGAAAAAATTAATGAAAGAGTAATGCTTTTTGACTATATGTATGATTACGTTGGAAAAGAAAAAATGGAAAGATTTAACGAATTATTAATTAATGTTTTGAAGATGTTTAGTGAAACAGATGGAGGGGATTGTGATGAATAATATTCAAATAGTTAGCGATGGATCATGTGATTTAAGTCACGATGAGGTAAAAAAATTAAATGTTGAGGTAGTTCCATTTTATGTATCATTCAATGGAATTGATTATGTAAGAGAAAATGTCGATTTAAACACAAGAGATTTTTACCAACAGATGGTAGATAAACCAGGAGTATATCCTAAAACATCACTTCCAACAGTCATTGACTATGTTAATGCTTTTACAAAGGCTTTGAAGGAAGATAAAGATATTGTTTGTATTTGTATAACAACTAAATTCAGTGGTTCATATAATTCAGCACTAAGTGCAAAAGAAATTTGCTTGGCGGATTATCCAGAAAGAAAAATTGAAGTCATTGATGCAATGGTTAATACTTGCTTACAAGGTCTTTTGGTAAAAGAAGCATGCAGAATGCGTGATAATAATTTATCAATAGAAGAAATAGTTGAAAATGTTAATCGTATCAAAAAGACCGCTCGTATCTTTTTTACAGTAGGTAACTTAGATTATTTACGCCATGGTGGTAGGATAGGGAAACTAATGGGGATCGTAGGAGCAACTTTAAAAATTAAACCAATCATTGTATTAAAAGAAGGAGAAATCTTTAGTTCAGGTCTTTGTTTTTCAAGAAAAAAATCTTTAATAAAATTACTAGCATTAACAAAAAAACATTTTGTTGATGAAAACGAAAACCCAAATAATTACCGTTTCATTGTTGGTGGTGGCTTTGATATGAAGGAAGCCGAAGAATACCAACAAAAAGTAAAAGAAGATTTAAAACGTGACGACATAGAACTTGGCCAAATTGGTGCAACCATTGGGGTCCATACTGGTCCATATCCCATTGGAATTGGTTTTATAAAGAAATATGACTGTTAAATTAAAACATATCTTAAAGATATGTTTTTTTAAAAAACTCATTTGTAAACGTTTTCAACAATAAAATAGTTGCATTAAATATTTTTTGAGCGTATAATATTAGTATCAATAATGAAAGGAGATCACCAATATGTTAAGAAATATAATGATCACATCTAACTTTTATTATTATTACTTTCCAAGGATGTTGAAATAACCCCTTGGCCTTTTAGGCTGCAGAAAGTAATGTGGTTATTACCAACATCAATATTGTTGTAAGTAATAACTACAAGATATCATATGAATTTTGTGTTATTACTTAGGGGTAATAACATTTTTTATTTATATAATATATAATATAAGGAGAAAGAAAAATGAAAAAATTAGTTAAAAATTTATTAGTAGTTGTTTTTGTATGTTGTTTATGTTTTGGCCTTGCTTCATGTAAAAAGAAAAAGAGCCTTGCAGAAAAAGTTGCAGATGGTGATACCATCAATGTTGCAATTATTCAATATGTTTCTGCGCCTCCTCTTGATATGGCAAGAGCTGGTATTATTGAAGGCTTAAAAGATGCAGGATTTGAAGATGGAAAGAATATTAAGATTGATATTTTCAATTGTAATGAAGATGTATCAACAATAACACAATCTGTTGAAACTGCAATCAATCGCTGTGATGTAATTTTCGCAATCGCAACCCCAGTTGCTCAAGTAGTTGTTGCTCAATTAAACAAAAAAGGAGTAGAAGTACCTTCCTTTTTTACAGCCGTTACTGATCCAGTAGCTAGTGGTATTATGGATAGTGCAACTAACCCTAGTGGTTCGATTACCGGAACATCTGATTTAAACCAAGTTGCAAAACAAGTTGCTATTTTAAAAGAAATGAATCCAAATGCTAAAAAGTTAGGCTTTATCTACTCTTCATCAGAAAATAATTCACTTGTTCAATTACAACTTGCGCAAGAAGCCGCAAAAGGATTAGGTCTTGAAATTGTTTCACAATCAGTTCAATCAGCAACTGAATTTAAAACAGTAACGGAAACTCTAATCAACAAAGGTGTTGATGCTATCTACCTACCAACTGATAACAAGCTAGCTGCAAACGCTAAGACAGTAATTGATGTTGCTAATCTTAATAAAATTCCAACTATCGCTGGTGAAAGTGCCTTCTTAAGTAGTGGTGCAACATTATGTTATGGTAGTGTTAACTACACAACATTAGGTCACATGACAGGAGAAATGGCTGCTCGCGTAATGAAAGGTGAAAACACTATTGCTACATCACCAGTAGAATACTTTAGTTCTACAGAAATAGAAATCAATAAAACCGCTTCTGATGCGGCAGGTATTACCATTCCACAAGAATTACTTGATAAGGCTGTTATAAAATAAATAAAATGAAAGGATGATTTAGATGTCAGATATTTTAAATATTCTCCAAGGGGGATTAAAAGATGGAATTATATGGGGGATACTAGTAATAGGAGTATACATTTCTTTTCGCATTCTTGATATTGCTGACTTAAGCATTGAAGGAACGTTCCCACTTGGTGGATGTGTAGCCGCAATCCTTATTTTTTGGGGCGTAAATCCATATATTGCGACAATCCTTGCGTTTATCTTTGGGTTACTTGGGGGACTATTAACTGGGGTAATCCATACTAAACTAAAGGTTCCAGCAATTCTTTCAGGTATTATTACCATGACAGCTCTATCATCCATTAATCTAGTAATTTTAGGATTTGCGAGTAAAGTTGCTCCTTCACAAGCTAATCTTCCAATTACTAATGATATCTTTGTCCATACCTATAATCTACTAGAAGGTATGTTTAAAAACTTAGGTATTGAAAAACAATATGCTAACATTATTGTTACTTTAGTTGTTAGTGGGGTGTTCTTACTACTTGTTGCTTTCCTTGTATATTGGCTATTTGGAACCGAAGTTGGAATGAATGTAAGAGCAACCGGAAATAACCAAAGAATGGCTCGTGCACAAGGCATTAATACTGATTTAATGATAATCTTCGGTTTAATGCTAAGTAATGGTTTAATTGCTTTAAGTGGAGCCTTGTTTGCTCAAAATGGTGGTACTGCGATTGTTGATAGTGGTAAAGGCGCCATCGTAATAGGTCTTGCTTCCATCATTTTAGGTGAATTAATTTTTGGTAAGAAACGTAGCTTTAAAGTTTCTTTAATCTCCATAATAGTTGGAGCGATAATCTTCTTCATTATTAAAGCTATCGCCATAACTCTTAATGTTGATCATCTATTAAATTTACTTGTTGCGATTATGCTAACAGTTATCCTTGCTTTACCATTAATTAAGAGAGCCATCAAACTAAAAAAGAAAGAGGTGAATGATGATGTTAGAAATTAAACATTTAACCAAAATATTCAATAAAGAAGAAGGCATAGAAAATCAAAAAATTGCTCTTAACAACATCTCCCTTCACATAAATGATGGTGATTTTGTAGCAATCATCGGTGGTAATGGAAGTGGTAAAAGTACTTTAATGAATATGATATCTGGAGTATTTGAACCAGATGAAGGTGAAATCATCATTGATGGGGTAAATGTTACAAAACTAAGTGAATATAAGCGTGCTCCTTTTCTTGGCCGTGTATTTCAAGATCCTAATATGGGTACAGCTCCTAATATGTCAATAATCGAAAATCTAGAGATTGCCTCAAGAAGAGGAAAGAAAAGCACCTTAAGATGGGGCTTCCGCACTGAAAATGAAAAAAGATTTCAAGAAATTTTGACCTCTTTAAATTTAGGACTAGAAAATAGATTATCTCAAAAAGTTGGTTTATTATCGGGAGGACAACGTCAGGCGGTAACCTTAGTGATGGCAACGCTAAACAAACCTAAACTTTTACTACTAGATGAACATACTGCGGCTTTAGATCCTAAAACGGCTAAGAAAGTACTAGATTTAACCGAAAAAATTGTTAATAATGAAAAAATAACAACCCTAATGATAACCCATAATATGCGTGATGCCCTAAAGTATGGTAATCGCTTAATAATGTTAAGTGATGGAAAAATCATCGTTGATGTAAGTGGTGAAGAAAAAAGTAAACTTACGATCGAAGATTTATTACAAAAATTTGAAACAAGTGGTGCTGAAATATCAGATAAATTATTATTTTAAAATAATATTGTAAAAAAGTCCAACTAATTTGTTATATATGCGTATGACTATTAAAACAAATTAGGAGGAATGTTATGAAACTAAAATCTACATTACTTGTAGTATTAATCGCCATCTTTTCATTGTCATTTACAGCATGTAATAAAACATCAGATAAGTATGAATATAATGAAAAAGAAGGATATATCATTTTAAGTGATGGTAAAAAATATAAATCAATTGAAGAAGACTGGCATCTAAATAGCTTTTCACAAGTTATGGATACATGTGTTCTAAACAAAAATGAATATAAAATTTTAAGTAATAGTGGAGATAACATCAGATATCTTCAACTTGTAAAAACTAATGGCGAAAGATCAAAATTATTTGTTAGAAGTGATTTAAAACTTCCTACATTAAAAGAAATTACTGATTATAATGTTTTATATAAAGATAGAGGTTATAATTATAAAGTTCTTGATTACTATGATGATTCTGCTAATCTTGATACTTTACCAAGTGATTATAAAACAATCTTTATTGACTTAAAGGTAAAAAAATATGATGGTATTAATTTAAGTCTTCCACTATACTATGTTGGTGAAAATTTATATATTCAAAATATCAATAACAAGTATGTAAAATTACCATCTAATTATTTTTTTGAAAGCGATATTAAATAATAATGAAAAGGAAAAGAAAAAAATCTTTTCCTTTTTTTTGCATTTATTTTAAAAAAGATGTATAATTAATTAGTTTTAAAACTAATTAAGGAGGAAACATGGAAAATAAAAAGAATGTATTAATGTTAATTGGTGATTGTAACAAACTATTTGTAAATCAGATCCGCAAGAAAAGTGAAGAAAACAATCTCTGCAATTGCTACCATCCAATCATTTTTAACCTTATTAGACAAGATGGTCTAACCCAACTTGAACTTGTAAAGCTTACGAGATTAAAAGCGCCAACTATTAGCTTAACTTTACAAAAAATGGAATTAGAACAACTTGTTATAAGAAAACAAGACCCCAAAGATGCTAGACAAATCCGTGTGTATCTCACCGAAAAAGGTCGTGCATATGATGATGACATGCGAGTAATTATCAAAGAACTTGAAACTCAAGTTTTAGGAAAATTTAATAATGATGAATTAAAAACCTTAGAAGGGACTTTGACAAAATTAATTAATGTAATGAGTCAAGAATTTTGTGAATAAAATGAAAATACTAAGATATTTAAAACCTTATTGGTTCTTAGCTCTCCTTGCTCCTTTAACCATGGTAGGAGAAGTACTTATGGATTTGTATCAACCTAAATTAATGGCAGAAATCGTTAATGTAGGTCTTGGCGAAGGTAAAAATAATATAATCTTATCGACCGGTCTCTTAATGCTGGGCTTAACGGCCGTTGGTGGTTTATGTGGATTCCTATCAGCAGTTTTTGCTTCGGCAGCATCCCAAGGCTTCGCTGATGATTTAAGAAGAGATACTTTTAAAAAAATAATGGATTTATCATTCCAACAAACTGATGCGTTCTCTACAGGATCTTTAGTTACAAGAATTACCAATGATATTGATATGATAAAAAACTTAATCTCAATGTCGGTAAGAATGTTAGTTAGAACCCTTATTCAATTCATCGGTGGTATTATTTTCTTATTAGTAATTTACCCTAGTTTTGGTTATATTCTATTAATTACCCTTCCTATTGAATTAGTTTTTATCATTATTTTTATTTGGAAAGTTTCACCTTTATTTTTAAAGGTACAACAAAAACTAGATGATGTAAACTCCATTGTTCAAGAAGATGTCGGAGGAAGCCGAGTAGTTAAAGCCTATAATCGTGAAGAATTTGAAAAAGAAAGATTTGATAATGCCAATGTAAATCTATGTAACACCAATCTAAGAGTACAAAAAATTTTAGCATATCTTTCACCAATTCTTATGATTGTTATGAATTTAACCGTAATTGTTGTCATCTACATTGGTGGTAGAAATGTAATCTTAGACAATGGTTTAAAAGTAGGTGATGTTATGGCATCAATTACTTACATCAGCCAAATCTTAATGTCGTTAACAATGCTTGGTATGATGTTTCAAACAATAACTAGAGTTTCTGCTAGCATTAAGCGTGTAAATGAAGTTCTTGATTCCGTTAACCCCATTGTTGATGGAACTAAAGAATTAACTAAAACATCAGGTCATATAACTTTTCAAGAAGTATCCTTTGCTTATCCTAATACGGCTTTAGATGTACTACAAAAAATTAATGTTGATGTAAAACCAGGTGAAACTCTCGCAATCTTAGGTGCCACGGGATCAGGAAAAACCTCAATGGTGAATTTAGTCCCTCGTTTTTATGATACTACTGGTGGGGAAATTTTATTAGATGGGGAGAACATTAAAGCTTTTACCCTAAAGTCCCTAAGAAAAAACATTGGTATTGTGTTCCAAAAAACCGAACTTTTCACAGGAACCATTGAAGATAATGTTAAATGGGGCAATCTAAATGCTACCCATGAAGAAGTAGTCAAAGCATGTGAAATTGCTCAAGCAGATAGTTTCATCAGAGGCTTTACTGATGGCTATGATACTATTATTGGTGAAAAAGGTTCATCCTTATCAGGAGGACAAAAACAACGTATTGCGATAGCAAGAGCCATTCTTAAGAAACCACAAATCTTAATCTTTGATGATGCGACTAGTGCTCTTGATTTAAAAACGGAAGCTCAACTTTATAAAGCCTTAAGAGAAAATCTTAAAAATACTACAATCTTACTGATAGCTCAACGTGTTGCTTCGGCCAAAGGAGCTACCAAGATTTTAGTCTTAGAAAATGGTAAGGTTTCAGCAATCGGAACTAACGATGAATTATTACAAACCTCACCAATCTATCAAGACATTTATAACTCTCAATTAAAACAAGAGGAGGAAAATGCATAATGACATCTTTATTATTAATTTGTTCAGCTCTTCCTTTTATTATCTTATTTACAATTATTATTACTAAAGCTTTAATCAAAAAAGCCAAATGGACAAAGAAACATACCGAGAAAAAAGTTCCAAAACCAGATGATGTAGTCATTGGTAAATATGCTAAACTAACGGAAAAAGAAATCTTCTCCCGTGGAGGAAGAGGTGGAGGAAGACCTCATGGACCTGGAGCTTTACAATTTAAAGAAAAACCTAAAAACTTTGGTAAAACCATTAAACGAGTATTTAATTATTTAGGTACAAATAAAACCTATTTAATAACCCTTCTTGTTGTGGTAATCATCTCCACGCTTCTTTCTCTTCTTGGTCCAATCCTTCAAGGAAATGCGATTAACAGCATCAATGAGAAAAACTTAAATAAATTAATGCTTACTTTAGTTATTCTATTTAGTGTGTATGTCTTAACATCCCTCCTTGAACTAGTAACCAGCTTAATTTCGGCTCATCTTTCTCAAAATATGATTAAGAAAATGCGAAAAGATGTCTTTAACCATATGATATATTTACCAGTATCATATTTTGATAATAACCAACATGGTGACATCATGAGTAGAGTAACCAACGATGTAGAAAGTATCTCTAATACGATCTCCCAATCATTAACTTCACTTATCTCAGGGCTTATCACGGTTGTTGGAGCATTCATTATCATGCTTGTTTATAGTCCTTTACTAACTTTAATTACTCTCTCAACCCTTGGTTTAACCATCCTTGTAACTAAAGTATTATCTAAATATATGCGAAAATTCTTTAGAATTCAACGTTCACTAATTGGTGAAATCAATGCACAAGTAGAAGAAATGGTTGTTGGTCATAAAACAGTCAAAGGTTTTTGTATGGAAGAAACGGTTGAAGAAGAATTTAATGGTATCAGTAGAGCTTTAAGAAAATATGGTATTAAAGCTGAAATCTTTGGTGGCGTGATGGGACCACTTATGAACATTATCAACAACCTTGGTTATTTACTTGTTGTTGCCTTTGGTGCTTTATTTGTAACTAAAGGTATCAACCATCTTGAAGTTGGTGCCATCATTACCTTTGCTTCATTATCTAGACAATTCTCAAGACCAATCAATACCATTGCTAACCTTTACACACAAATATTAACAAGTGTAGCAGCTGCGGAAAGAGTATTTGATATTCTTGATACTAGTGAAGAAGTAAATGAAGGTAAAGTAGTAGAAGCTGAACTAGATCTAACTAAACCAATTGAATTTGAACATGTAAATTTCTCTTATGTAGAAGGGGAACTAGTCCTAAAAGACTTTTCATTAATGGTAAACCCTGGGGAAAAGATTGCTCTCGTAGGTGCAACTGGATCCGGAAAGACCACCGTTGTAAACCTATTAATGCGTTTTTATGATATTGATAGTGGTGAAATTAAAGTTGGTGGTATAAATATCAATGAAATTGAAAAACATGAACTAAGAAAACTTATTGCGATAGTTTTACAAGATACCGTTCTTTTCAAAGATACAATTAAGAAAAATATAGAATATGGTCGTCTAAATGCAAGTGATGAAGATATCTATCGTGCAGCAGTTATGAGTAATTCTAGTTTGTTTATTGAAAAAATGAGTGATGGTTATAATTCAATGCTATCAGAAGGAGGAAGTAACCTAAGTGGAGGTCAACGCCAACTTTTATCAATTGCGAGAGCCATCCTTGCTGATCCTAAAATTTTGATTCTTGATGAAGCAACCTCCAATGTTGATACAAGAACCGAAAAAAACATCCAAGATGGTCTGGTGAAATTAATGCATAAACGCACATCATTAATTATAGCTCATCGTCTTTCAACTGTTCGTGATGCGGATAAAATTGTTGTTATCGACCATGGAAGAATCGTTGAAATAGGTAATCACGATGAACTATTACAAAAAGAAGGTATCTACTATCATCTTTATAAAACGCAATTTGAAGGAAATACTATTTAATCCAGCTAAAATGCTGGATTTTTCCTATTTATATTTAATTCATTTAAATGACAAAACTGACTAAATTTGGTATAATAATACAAGAAGGTGATAAAATGAAAGAAAAAAAGAAAACCAAGAATAAAGCCAATCCTTTTATATGGGCTTTTTATACATTTTGTTCTAAAGTATTCTTACGGTTTAAACACCATATCAAATATAATCGAAAAGTCTTTAAGAAAAGGAATAAAAAACAAGGTTGCCTTGTAATATATAATCACGCCTCTAATAAAGATCACTTCTTCAGTACCGCATCTTTCAATTATACGCGTGTTAATTATGTCATTACTAAACACTTTTATTTTAATAAAACCTTAAGAAAGGTTCTAACCCTTGTTCATGCCATCCCTCGTGATCAGTTTAAATCTGACCTTTTATCAATTAAAAACATTAAGAAAGCCGTAGAAACAAAATCCGTTGTTGCTATTGCTCCTGCTGGTCAAATTACTGTCCATGGAGAGATGCCATACATTGATCCTGCCATTGTTAAACTTGTAAAACTATGTAAGGTTGATGTATATGCTCTAAGAATCTATGGGGGATACCTTGCTTATCCTAAATGGCACAAGGCAAAAAGAAACTTTCCAATTAAATCAGAATTTGTTAAAGTCTTAAATAAAGAAGATTTAGAAGAACTAAATGATAATGAAATCTATCAAAAGATTATAAATTCCATTAATGTGTGTGACCGTGTGCTTCAAAAAGAACACCCTCACAAGATTAAAGGAAAAGCCTTAATTGAAGGGCTTGAAAAGATTATTTACTACTGTCCTAAGTGTAAATCTTATCATACCTTCAAATCAAGTGGAAACATTATGACATGTCAAAACTGTGGAAACAGTATTAGAATGAATAAATATGGGTTCTTAGAACCAGGTACTAATGATTCGATAATCTTTGAAAATGAATCACTTTGGTACAACTATGAAAAAGAATTAATTAAACGTCAAATCATTGATGGTACTTTTAAAATTGAAGCTACCTTTAAACTAAAAAGAAATATTAAAGAAGAATATCTCTTAGAAGAAGTAGGAGAAGGCACTTTAGTTTTAACCAAAGATTCTTTCTACTACGATGGTACAATTAATAATGAAGTAGTTCATAAAGAGTTTGCATTAAATTCTTTAATTCAACTTCCTTTTGATGTAGGTACAAGAATTGACATTCCTGATAGTGAAGGTACCTTTGAGTTTAGATCACTACACGATGATGCAACAGTAATTCAATATGTCCAAGCTATCGATGTAATGCGTGAATTAAGACTTTCAAAGGAATAATTATGGGAAATTATAAAGAATTAATAATAAAAAAAGTTGACACTTCCTTAAAAGGTTGTGTCACTTTAAATAAAAAAGAAATAGCATTAGATAATACAATTATTGGTGAGGTTGTCAATATTGAAACCGAAGGATCAAAAGAAAAAGAACATGTAACAAAAGTTCAAATAATAACCCCTTCAAGCCATCGTGTAAAACCCGTATGTCCGGTCTATCTTAAATGTGGTGGTTGTTCGCTACAACATCTTGAATATGCAGAACAACTAAACTTAAAAACTAGACTAATAGAAAGTCTTTATGCCCCCTTTAAGGTAAAAGTTGAACCAACTATTGGAATGTCTAATCCATACCATTACCGAAATAAAAGCCAGATGGTCTTTAAATTTCAAAAAGGAAAACTTGTAAGTGGTTTTTATGAAGAAGGAACTCACGATGTAATTAATTTTGATAATTGTTACTTACAAAATGAATACTGTAATAAAATTATCACCACCATTAAGGAGCTAATGACAAAATTTAGAATCAGTGCTTATGATGAAGATCGTAAAACTGGTTTAATAAGACATGTTTTAATTAAAACTTCAACTTTAAACGAAGTCTTAGTAGTACTAGTTACTGGCAGTGATAACTTTCCAGGTAAATCAAATTTCACTAAAGCCTTAGTTTCTAGATGTAATAAAATAACAACGGTAATTCAAAATGTTAACTCAAGAAAAACAAGTGCTGTCCTTGGTGATAAAGAATATACTTTATATGGTAAAGGATATATTAAAGATATCCTTCTGGGAAAAACCTTTAAAATAACATCTAAATCTTTTTATCAAATCAACCACGAGCAAACAGAAAAACTTTACCAAAAAGTAATTGAACTTGCGAATATCAAAAAAGTTGAAGTTGTCCTTGATGCTTACTGTGGGGTAGGTACAATCGGTATTCTCCTTTCACCAAATGCTAAAAAAGTAATAGGTGTAGAATTAGTAAAAGATGCGGTAATGAACGCTAATAAAAATGCTTTACTAAATGACATTAAAAACATTAGTTTCTTTTGTTTTGATGCTACTCCATTTATTGTCAATATGGCAAGAAGTAAAGAACATCTAGATGTTTTAATCATGGATCCTCCAAGAAGTGGATCAACAAAAGAATTTCTAAAAGCGGTCTTGATGATTAAACCCAAGAGAATTGTTTATGTATCATGTAATCCCCTAACTCAAGTAGAAGACTTAAAATACTTGATAAATGATTACACCATCAAAACAGTTCAACCGGTTGATATGTTTCCTCAAACATCACATGTAGAAACCATTACATTATTACATTTAAAACAAAAATAATTAGAATATTAAATAAGCGATAGTAGACAAACAAGATGATTTGCCTAGTATCGTTTTTATTTTATAATTAGATAAAAAAATAAATTTATTTAATTTTAAAAAATAAAAAACTTCCTATTTTAGGAAGTTAATATAAAAATTTATTTATTTGATATTTTCCACAATGCCATAGGATGGTCTTTAATTCTGTTAATAATATTTTGATCATTGAATAAAAGTTCCGGATAATATTTTCCACTTTCAAATTCATTTACAAATTTAATTTCTAAATCACTTAGTTTCATTAGGTTTGAAATAAAAAATTTAATTCTATTTACAGCATCACTAATAGAGAATTTATCATCTTTTTTTAGTGTTGATGAAAGGTATTGAGGAATTTTTTCTACCATATATGCATTTATTTTTGTTTCGAAATCGTCAATTACTTCATTAAATAATCTTTCTGTAGTTTTACCAATCACCATATAAAATATTACACATTTTTTTATTAATGTATATTCAGAATCAGTAAATAAATTTGCTTTTAACATATAATAAACATCATATACATCTCTAATAGTACATCTTTCAAGAAGTGCCTTAATTTTTGATCCATATAGTTCATATTTATTTAAAGTTAAAACTTTAAATGAATTTATAAAGGAAATTGAAACGGTTTCTGTGATTGTTTCATAGATATGTATTCTATTCATATAGTTAATTTCAATTTTTAAATTATCTTTATTACCAAAGTTATTGTTATAATTAAACACAAATGAGTCTAATGCATGTTTTGTTTTTGTTTCATCGCTTAGAGTATAATTGTTAATTTCCATATATCTTTTTATGATACCAGTAATTTCTTTTCTTTTTATCATCATTTCTTCTTTAGTTCCAGTAAATGAAAAATCTAAATCAATATCGACACTAAGCCTAGGGAGATTAAAAATTATAAAGTTAATTGATGTGCCACCTTTTAAAACTAGATAATTAGATAACTCATCTGTTGTGTTAATAAAATTTAATACGTCGACTAATCTAAGTACTTTTTCCAAGGTTTCACTTCTAAATCCATTTTCTTTGGCTAAGGTAACTATCTCATCTTTTCGATAATTAAACATATATTTACTCCTTATTAATGTAATTTTTCAAATCTTTGTAAATAAATATTTTCCATTCAGAATTATATCCATGTGCATTTTTATTCTTATCAAAATGTCCTTTGATGGAATCAGATATTTCATGACATTTTTCAAAAAAAGAATTAGGTATATTTAATTTATCCTTAAATAAAGATAAAATAATACCAACTTTCTTATAAAGTATTTTCGAATTAATTAATTCCAAATACTTTAAAATATCTTTGGCTGAAATATATGGAAGCAAGTTTATACAATTTAAAGTTTCTTCTAAGTCACAATATTTACCAGAATCTTTAATACAGTCAACAATTGTGCGTTCTATTGAGGTAACTTTGACACCTCGAATAGTATCAACAAAATCAGTAGAAGATGTTTTAATTAAAGTGTAATTGTTCTCTTCAAATTCAAAGGTATTAAATTTAGAAATAGAAGATACGTTTACATTATAATAAACTTGATTATAATAGCCATAGAATTCAAAAGCTGAATGGTGCGAAACAAAAGAAGTATCAGTAATATTAGAAGCAATTAAAAATTTATTTACAATACATTCGTTTGTTTCTAAACTTACTACACCATATAAATTGTGTTTAATACGTTTTATATAACCTTTTTCTAAATAGTTTTGTAAAGTATTTTTTGCTAAATTACTATCTCCAACTATGGTGACGAAATCTTGGTAATTAAAAATTTTTCGTTTTGTTAGTTCGGTTAAATATTTCATCTTTTATCACCAATATTATTATATCATGTTTATAAGAAAAATATTTACTTTTTTTACAACTTTTACAGACATATTTCGTAAAATCGTAGATTATTTATTTTTTGATTTGATATAATTTTCAAATTTTACTTTTCTATTGTACT
>SAMEA104315437__coassemble_300_pt1 | contig 30856 bp, 36 predicted proteins | sample SAMEA104315437__metabat2_high_PE_004 | metagenome-assembled genome bin SAMEA104315437 (sample SAMEA104315437) | gut metagenome | biome: Monkey gut; feature: monkey-associated habitat; material: faeces | place: China | collected 2013
AATTATGGGTGGCCCAAACCTTAACTTAATTATACCATAGTATAAAAATTCTGTCAATAATTGGTATAATTTTTTTTATGATTTTATTGTTCAAAGTAAGTTTTTAAGCAATCTAATTTTGTATAATCTGGTTTAAATTTATAATACTTTGATAAAAATGTAATTCTTTGCCTTTCTCTTTCAATTTCTTGGAGTATTTCTTCCTTGTTAATTTCTTTAGGTTGTCCGTTTTTGTTATAGAAGTTACTATAACATATTTTTTTTACTACTTCACTTGGGAGATTTAATCCATTGATTTCGAGGTCTTCTTTACCAAGTAGGGATTTTTCGTTTCCTTTGAGGTTTACTTTTTCTTTTGTAAGAAAACTATAGCATAGGTTTCCTCTTATAATGGCATCTTCTTTGTTAAATTCACGATCAGTATCGGTGTTTAGATGAGATATGTCAGTTCCATAGATTATACGGTCGGCATATTTAATAAAGAAAGTTCTTGCTTCTTTAATATTTTGAGAGAGGTTGGTAAATAGTTCAATTCCTGGGGTTATATCTACTGATATATTAGGATAGGAATCAAATAGTTTTGAAAGTTTTTCTAAGTTTTTTGAGAGAAAGAAAAAGTGAGCAAATGTAATGTGAAGATTAGGATGTTTTTTTAAGACTTTTTCTACTTGACGATATTGATCAAGATTATTGACATAACTTTCATCATAAAACCAACCTTCTCTTTTAGCCCATTCTGGTATTTTAGTTTCATCCCAGAATTCTTCAGGATCATTAACATGCCATATGATGTTGATTTTTTCTTTTTCTAAGTAAGAAAATAATTTATCAAATTCTTCACTATCAAAATCAGGGATAGGAAATCTTTTTCTTTCATCGGGCTTTCCTTCAAGCATTTTAATGCCATCACATCCACATTTCATAATTTTTTTTACATGTTCTATTAGATTTTCACCCATGTTAGTCCTTTTTATATATTCTGTTGGATCTAAGCTACCATAGGTATATAATCGGTGATTTGATTTTGCTTTCGCAAACAAACAGTCAAGAGTTTCTGATGATTGATACATGTTTATTTGTGCAACTAAGTTTCCATACTGACAGTTTGTTAAATCAAGGGCTTCTAGTACATCTTCAACAAGAGATGGCAAGGAAAAATGTAAATGAGAATCTATAATCATATTAGTTATATCCTAAAGGTAAGTGTCCTAATGGTGAAAGCTCTTTTTTAAAGAATTTAATAATTGTTCTTATAGAATTAGGAGTATATTCATATAAACACATATAGTTTTTAAGATTATGTAATACTTCTTTATCCATCGGTCCTTTTAAAGAAATTACATAGACATTTGGATAATTATCAAGTATTTGGTTAATGATATTTTGTTGTTTTAGATTTTTACATGCATCATAACTAAATACTATTATTTTTTGATAGTTATTTAAATTAGGTAATTCCATATCATCTTCTAAGTTTATGACTTTTAAATTTTTAAATGTAGTTTTAAGGGTTGTCGCAAGGTCACGTTTTTCAAACTCATCTTCAACAATTGAGCTTACGCGAGGGGTAGGAGCAAGAACTACCGTATTTCCATCAATGGTTGGAACATCACCTAATACTTTAGTTAATGATTCATCAACTATTTTTTGAGCAAGACGACTGCTATTTTCATCTAGTTTATATAATTGATTATTTAAAAAGTATTTTTCTAAATATGGAAGGATTTGACGTTTATAAGCCAAGATTCTTTTGATTTTTTCATCTATTTCAGCTTCTGTTATAATTCCATTTTGAACGGCTTCATAGACTTTTTCAAAAGCAGATTCTTGTAATTCTTTGGTGTGACACACAAGGACCATATCACATCCAGCTTTTAAAGCAAGAACAGCACCACCTAGGGTTGTGTAATGATCCTGAATGGCTTTCATCTCTAAGCAATCGGAAACAATCATTCCCTTATATCCTAATTCTTCACGAAGTAATCCTTTAATTACTTTAGGTGATAGAGTGGCAGGATACTCATCATACGCCTTAAATAAAGTATGAGTAGTCATAATGCATGGTACATCGATATTTTCTATGAAAGGAACTAAACCTGTTTTGTGCATTTCCTCTTTAGAAACATCTAATATTGGAAGTTCTAAATGAGTATCAATTAAGCATTTACCTTCGCCTGGGAAGTGTTTTGTACAAGCTAGTACTCCATATTCAGCTAAACCTTTAATAAATTGATGTGCAAGTGTAGCTACAAATTTAGGACTAGCACCATAACTTCTGACATTTACTGTATAGTTTTTTAGTTCATTATTTACTTCAAGACAAGGTGCAAAGTCAAGGTTTAAACCAAGTTTTATCATATCTCTTGCGATAATCTTACCAGATGTATAAGCAGATGAAGAAACATTAGAGGCACCACATGTCATTTGTGATGGTGCAAAGGTAACATCTTTAACTAGTCTTGTTACCATTCCTCCTTCTTGGTCAATCGCAATAAAAGGAATTATGTCATTTTCCTTAACTATATGATTATATAATGAAGTAGTTAAGGTTTTTAGTTGAGAAGCATCTGTAAAATTTCTTGTAAATAAAATGATGTTTCCCGCACGATATTTTTCAACTAATTCACAGATGTGTTGATCATAGTAGGTTGAATGAAAACCAACAATAATTAGTTGTCCAATCTTTTCTTGTAATGTCATTTCTTCAAGTTTTTTCATTTTTTCTCTCCTTCAATTGTTGTTGTTTTTTTAATTATATCTTTTTAAACGATAAAAAGCAAGTAAAAAAGAACTTGTTCTATTAAAGTTTAAGTTTTTATTTTTTATTATTATACCTCTTATATTATTATATTATGGCACTGAAATAAAGAAAACTCAATTAGTAAGTACTAGCTAACTTTTTCAATATGTAAAAACAAGCATATCATTAACTGATATGCTTGTGATATTTAGACTTATTTATTCTTTAGGTAATTGTCGATAGCTTCAGCAGCTTTTTTACCAGCACCCATAGCAAGGATTACTGTAGCAGCACCTGTTACAGCGTCACCGCCAGCGTAGATACCTTCTCTTGAAGTTAATCCATCTTCATTAGCAATGATTCCACCCCATTTTTCAGTATCAAGACCTTTAGTAGTGTTCTTGATTAGAGGGTTAGGAGATGTACCAAGTGCCATAATAACACAGTCAACATCCATTACAAATTCAGAATCAGCTTTAACTACTGGTTTTCTACGACCAGATGCATCAGCTTCTCCAAGTTCCATTTCAACACATTTCATTTGTGAAACAGTTCCCGTTTCATCACCGATTAATTCAATTGGGTTAGTTAATACTTTGAAGATGATACCTTCTTCCATAGCATGTTCAACTTCTTCTCTTCTTGCTGGAAGTTCATCTAATCCACGACGATAAACGATATAAACATTTTCAGCACCTAAACGTTTAGCACATCTAGCAGCATCCATTGCAACGTTACCACCACCAACAACAGCAACATTCTTGCTTTGTTTTACTGGAGTAGTTGAATCAGGAAGGTAAGCTTTCATTAGGTTAACACGTGTTAAGATTTCATTAGCACTGAATACACCCTTTAAGTTTTCACCAGGGATATTCATAAACTTAGGAAGTCCAGCACCGCTACCAATGAAGATAGCTTCAAACTTATATTCATCGATTAATTCATCAATTGATAATACTTTACCAACAACCATGTTAGTTTCAACTTTAACACCTAAAGCGATTAAGTTGTCGATTTCTTTTTGAACGATTGATTTAGGAAGACGGAATTCAGGAATACCATAAACTAGAACTCCACCAGCCATATGTAATGCTTCAAAAATTGTAACTTCATAGCCTTCAAGGGCAAGTTTACCAGCACATGTTAATCCAGAAGGACCAGAACCAATTACTGCTACTTTATGACCATTTGATGCAGGTCTTACTACTTCACCAGTTTGGTGAGCATTGTGGTAGTCAGCAACGAATCTTTCAAGTCTACCGATTCCAACTGGTTCACCTTTAATACCTCTTACACATTTACCTTCACATTGGCTTTCTTGAGGACATACACGACCACAAACAGCAGGTAGTGCACTACTCTTGTAAATGATATTATAAGCTTCTTCATAGTTTTTAACTTTAACTTGAGCAATGAAATCAGGAATGTTGATTCCAACAGGGCAACCATTAACACATGGTTTATTTTTACAATGTAAGCATCTTTCTGCTTCATCAATTGCCATTTCTTCAGTATAACCTAAAGCAACTTCTTCAAAGTTTTTATTTCTAACGTTTGCATCTAAAGATGGCATTGGGTTCTTTTTAAGTGACATATTAGGCATAATTATTTAACCTCTTTTTTCAATAAATTACAAGATTTTTCTCTTGCTCTTGCTTCAAAATCTGTATAACTTCTAGATCTTGAGATAGCTTCATCAAAGTCGACTTCAAATGCGTCGAAATCAGGACCATCAACACAGGCAAATTTAGTTTTGCCACCTACTGTTAAACGACAGCATCCACACATACCAGTACCATCGATCATAATTGGGTTCATACTTACAACTGTTTTGATGTTATATTTCTTTGTTAATAATGTAACAAACTTCATCATGATAAGTGGTCCAATAGCGATTACTTCATCATATTCATTTCCTGCTTTAATTAATTCTTCTAATGCGTTAGTTACTAAACCTTTAGTTCCATAACTACCATCATCTGTCATTAAGCATAGTTTGTCACTTGCTTCAGTGAATTCTTTTTCTAAGATAACTAAATCTTTATTTCTAAATCCAATAACTGAGTGAACTTCACAACCTATGTCATGTAATTTTTTAGCGACAGGTAATGCGATAGCACAACCAACACCACCACCAACAACTGCAACTTTCTTTAATCCTTCAGTTTCAGTTGCTTTTCCAAGTGGACCTACAAAGTCATGAATGCAATCGCCTTCATTTAGGTTGTTTAATAACATAGTTGTTCCACCAACTATTTGGAAAATAATTGTAACTGTTCCTTTTTCACGGTCGTAACCAGCAACAGTTAGAGGAATTCTTTCACCAGACTCATCAACTCTTAAGATAATAAATTCTCCTGGTTCAGCTTTCTTAGCAATAAAAGGAGAATAAACTTCCATTTTTGTTACAGTTGGGTTTAGTTCTTCTTTTAAAACAATTTGATTTAATTTAAACTTGTCCATTTTTTAACTCCCTTTTCATTTTTTTCATTCATTGAATAAGTTTTGATTTGACATCGCTACTTTAAATGTTGGTTCAAATAATGAGCCTTGACCATTTACCTTTAATATTTTTAAATATTTAGGACTTTTTTGGATAACTAGTTTACTATTTTCATCAATCTCAATCATTGTTCTTCCATCAATTACAACTATTGGTTTGTGTTCATGGTAAGATTGACGTTGATTAGGATCAGTGATATCAATAGAAACTATATCTGTATCATTTACTACTAAAGATGTAATATTTCTAAGTTGGGGACAAAGTGGCGTAACCACAAAATTTTTAGCATTAGGTAGAAGTAAAGGTCCTCCACTAGAAAGACTAAATGCACTTGATCCGGTTGAGGTAGCAACAATGACTCCATCCGCATAAAATGAGGTTTTGTTATTACCATTAACATACATATTAATAAGTAACATTTTGAAAAGTTTTCCTCTTTCAATGCTTACTTCATTAAAGGCAATACCTTTATGAATATCATGTTCACCATTCTTAACAACATATTCAAGGGTATTTCTATTTTCTACAAAATAGTTATCATTAAATATACTTGTTAATTTTTCCGGATAGTTTGTTCTTGTGGCTTCGGTTAGGCATCCTACTCTTCCTAAATTAATACCAAAGTATGCATAATCTTTATCTACATATCGGTGTAACTTATTAAGCAATGTTCCATCTCCACCTAGTACAAGAGCAAAATTAATTTCCGTATTATCTTGAATTTTACTGCCTCTATTAATTTTTGCGATTAGTTCATCTTCAAGAAATACATTACAATTGTTTTTTTCTAAAAAACTTATTACTTCATTTGTGACAACAAGTTTTTCATCTTTAGCTTCATTTACTAAAACTAAAATGTTCCTTCTTTTCATATTCATCTCCAGCAATATCAATCTTTTTTATTATACATCATTTTTTCATTTTTTTCAACTTATATGTAAAAATTATTTACTTTTGAAAGAAAAAAGGATTATAGAGATAATCTCTATAACCCTTATAATTCAATATTTTGAAACTTTTTAGCAAGGTTACCACCGATTAAACCAATGATAACACCAGCTACTGTTCCTGTGACTATTAAAACTGGTAAATAGTAAGCTATTTCAACTGTTGTTGTTACAAAACAAGCAACTAGTATTTGACCAATGTTATGGAATACACCACCAATTACACTTACGGTAATTGTTGATAGTTTGGTTAATTGTTTTAAAAGAATCATTGCTGTTAAACTTAAGATTGCACCAGCAATACTATAAGCAAGACTATATGCATTACCAAAAAGTAGTGCTACTAGAAATACTCTTAATATACTGACGATAACTGCATCTTTCCATCCTGACTTATATAGTAGAAATATTATTACTATATTGGGAAGTCCAAGTTTTACTCCCGCAAGTAGGGGAAAGGTGGGCAGCAAACTTTCAACATAAGAAAGAATTAGAGCTAAGGAAATACATATACTTAAGTAAGTTATCTTTTTAACAGCTTTCATTTTACTTATTTACAATTCACTAATATTATCAACACCATAAACTGTGACTGTTAGTTTATTGGGTAAGCAAGTAATTGTTTCTCCTTCCTTACTAATTTTACCTTGTTTTACACAAATATGATCTTTACAATTTGCATCTAATAACCAAGCTTGGTTATCTTTTATACACAAAATATTAGTTCCTCCATTTAGTTCGTAGGTTCCCTCATCAGAGAAGGAATAACGAGCTACTTCTACGCCATCGACTTTAACGATAACACCACCACCATCTTTTTTTGTTAGATTGACTACTAAAAATAAGATAGCCGCAAAAACTAATATTCCAGCAATAATTAGAAAATCACGTTTTCTCATTTACAAGCAAGGAAAGCAAGTGCCATAAGGCCTGCAACTAATAAACTAATTGGAAGACCACGGAATGCTTTTGGTACACTTGTTTCATCTAGACGTTCATGTAAAGTACTAAAAATAATCATTGTTAAAGTTAAACCTACACCTACTTGAGCAGCAGTTAGACATGCTTCACCAAATCCTAGGCTAGCACCATTGATACATAAACCAAGTACTGCCCCATTGATTGCGAAAGTTAGGAAGTCAACTTGGCAATATCCTTCTAGTTTACCTTTTGCAACTAAATGGATAAGTTCAACAACACCTAAAACTACTAACACAAATACTAATGTTTGTAAATATTGAGCATGAGCAAGTAAATACTTATTAATTGGCCAAGTAATTAATGTTGTGAGTACCATTACTAAAAGAGTACCTAAGCCAATAAATAATGATCTTTTAATTGTACGATTATTTTCAATAACTGCGCCAGTTCCAAGGAAATGTAGAATTGCATAGTTGTTTGATAAAAGACCAGCAAAAATAATACCTAAAATTAACTTAAGATCCATTATTCATTTACCTCCTCTTTAGTTTCAATTTTTTCACCAATATGGCGAATAACAGCAAGGATAATTGCAAGAACAATATATCCGCCTAGAGTTCCAACAAGAGTGCTAATTTTATAATTAGCAAGGAATTTAATTTCTTTTCCAAAGAATGTTGCATTACCAAGAATTTCACGGAAGCATGCACACACACACATAATTACAAGGAAGAATGCACCAGTAATTAAAGCCGAAAGAATTGATTTTCCTTCTCCTTCAACACTTGCGATTTCATCTGCTTCACGGAAATTTACAGCGCTTACTGCAAGGCATGCAAGATGAACACCTAACATATCAACAACAGTTGGAACGAAAGCTTGCATTAACATACAAACAAGAGTAGTAAAACCAGTAACTATTAAAATATATACAGGTACTTTACCTTTTGCAGGAATTACTTTCTTTAATGCACAGATTAAGATTGAGCTTAATACTAAAATGACAGTAACAGCGACACCCATTCCAAGTGCAGCACGTACATCACCACTAGACGCCATTACAAATCCAGCACCAAGTGGTAGTAAGAATGAAGGTGTACCTCTTAAAAGTAATTTTTTAAGTTTATTCATTTTCAGTTCCCTCCACTACGTTTGAAGATATAGTTTTAAATGCTTTAAATGCATCATTTAATGATTCTTTAAATCCATTTGATGTTAATGTTGCACCACCGATTATAGTTTGTGATCCATCAAATGTACTATCATTTAATCCCACTAAACCATTGTAATAATTTTTTTCAGTAAAGTTAGGATCAACACCATTATAGTATTCAATATCAAAGAAGCATTCAGTAGCAGATGTGCTAACGATAGCTCCATTTTCATCAAGAATTACAAAGATTTCCATAACATTGTTACGATATCCATAGTTTCTTGTATAGAATCCGTAATGAACTTTACCGTCTACGTTAAAGCTTACAGCTGCAACAACAGTATTGTATATTTCAATATTAATTTTCTTAATATCTGTTGCTCCTTCAATTCTTTCAACTTTCTTAATAAGTTTATCAACACTATTATTTATTGTAACTTTAGCACTTGCTTCAGTTGCAAGAGTTTCATGATCAGCAGTTACATCGTTACCTTCAGTATCATAAATGGCATGTGTACCAAGATTATTAAATATTACTAAATACATCTTGTCAGCTTCTTTCATAATGAAAGCATAACCTGCATCGCTTAATGCTTTATAGCCTTTAACAATATTTCCACTTGCTTCAATTTCTTCAGCTCTTAAGTTGCCAGCACTTATCATTCCACCATGAACAGTTGGAATTAATTCAAGTAAAATTTGATCATCAGTCTTAACCCCTTCTTTGATAAGGTCATTATCAATTAGGCATTTTAGACCTTCTTCTACTGCGTTTTTAAATGCAGTTGATGAGAATGTTACACCAGCATGAATGGTTACACCAGTTAATGCTGAATCTTTTCCAATAAATGTAAGTGGATAATCTTTAAAATCAAGTGATTCATGATATTCATTTACCTTTACACCTGAGATTTTACCATCAGTTGTTACACCAAGAGTAAATACGAGTGGAGATTCGGAATACATAGATGTAGTTGAGAAACGAAGTACATAACCTTTACCAGATGTTTCTTTATAAATAGCAGTAACTGTTGAAGGAACATCTTTTAGTGATTCTAATAATTCAAAGTTTTCTGCATCAGGCATAACTTCTTTCAAAGATGAAAGTTCACCTTGTTGTTTATTTTTTTCAATAATTGGGCCAGTAACAAGGTTTAACGCAAATGCTAAGGCACCAAATACTATGACAATAAGAGTAATAAATAATGCTGTAAGTAAATTTTCTTTTTTCATATTTTTTCCTCCTATTCCTTATCTAATTCCACCAAGTGTTTTTGGAGTGGTGATTTTTTCAATTAGAGGTACAAGTAAATTCATACATAAAATTGAAATTGATACACCTTCTGGGAATGCTCCATACTTTCTAATTAAGAAAGTAATTAAACCACAACCAACACCAAAAATAACTTTACCTAGATTGCTGATTGGACTAGTTACATAATCAGTTGCCATAAAGATTGCACCAAATAGTAAGCCACCAGCAAGTACATGTGATAATGCATATGCTGCATCGAATTTAGAAGTTAATAAGTATAAAACAAATACAGTTGCTACAAATGTTACAGGAATGTACCATTTGATTACTTTTCTAACCATTAAATAGATAAATCCAATAAGTAATGCTATTGCACAAGTTTCACCGATTGTACCACCATGAAGACCTACTAATAAAGTAAGTAAAGATGGAGTACCTTCAGTACCAGCACCATTATTTAAGAAAGATAGTGGTGTTGCACCTGCAGTTAGTTCAACATCAAGAGCATTAGCAATTCCTTTTGTTATTGCGTTATTTGCAAGATGTGGAGCTAAAGCAACAGAGCCAAATGTTAATAGCATAAATACACGAGCAGCGATTGCTGGGTTAGCAATGTTTTTACCAATTCCACCAAATAAACATTTAACAATGATTATTGCGAATAAAGAACCAATAATACATTCAAATAAACCAACATTAACACTTAAGTTTAACGCAAGAATTAAACCTGTAACTACAGCACTTAAATCACTGATTGTTTGTTTTCTTCTTGTAATTAGATTAAATAAGAATTCTGCAAGAACAGCTGTTCCTACACATGATGCTATGATTAATAATGCTTTCCATCCAAAGTAAATAATACCCATAATTGAAGCAGGAATTAAAGCAATAATTACATCTAGCATAATATTTCTAGTTGACACACCACTATTAATGTGTGGTGCAGCAGAAACGTTAAGATCATTCATTATTTGTTTCCTCCTTCTTGATGTGCTTTTTCATATTCATAGTTTTTTAAGAATTTCTTAGCTTTTTGGTTGCTTGCAAGTAAATGACGATGAGCAGGGCATACATATGCACAGCTTGCACAGTCAACACATTGACGAACACCAGTTGCGATTAACTTTTCAGCACGTACATCTTCATTCTCTTCTCTTAAGGCAACATCTACTGCAGGAACATTAATATTGATAGGACATTTATCAATACAACGTCCACAGTGGATACAAGCTGTAGGATCAGGTAAAACACTATGTTTTTCATCAAATGCAAGAACGCAGTTAGATACTTTTACGATTGGATCATCAATTGATAATACAGCATGACCATTCATCGGACCGCCAATTACAATTTTACCTGGTTCAGTAGAAAGACCAGTTTGATCTAGTAAATAACTAATTCTTGTTCCAATTGGAGCAATTAAGTTTTTAGGTTCTAGTACTGCAGGACCATCAACTGTTACAATACGTTCAACAAGTGGCATACCAGTTGATAGGTATTCTGCCATTTTTGCTAGTGAAGAAACGTTAATGATTATAGCATGGAAATAAGGGAATCTCTTTCCAGCAATTGATACACGACCAGTTGCATTATATAACATAACTTGTTTTGCACCTTGTGGATACACTGGATCAAGTTCATAAACTTCAACATAGTCTTTGCTTGCGAAAGTTTCTTTTAATAATTCGATTGCATCTGGTTTATTTTTTTCAATGCAAATCATGAATTTAGCATTACTTAAATATTCACTTAAGTATGTTCTTAAATATTCAATACCTTTATCGATTAAATCAGGATGACTTAGCATCATACGATGGTCACTTGTAATGTATGGTTCACATTCAGCTGCATTTACAAGTACTGTATCAACAGTATATTCACCATTACGAAGTTCATTTAGTTTAGCCCATGTTGGGAAGGCAGCACCACCAAGTCCTACACATCCGCTTTCACGAACTGCTTGTAAGAATTCATCTGCTGAATTAATAACTGGTACTTTAAGATTTGGATCTTTTTCCATTAAGCCATCACTTGCAATGTGGATTGCTTGTACTGATTTTCCACCAGCACGTTCAAGTGAAGAAATTTCTGTAACTGTACCTGAAACAGAAGCATGTACAGGAGAAGAGAATCTTCCATCTTCTCTTGCAATAAGTTGTCCTACATAAACATGATCTCCAACATTTACGATAGGTACTGCATTTCCGCCAGATTGCATATCCATAGGAAGGATTACTTCACTAGGAACTGGAATACGAATTGGCTCACATTCTGCAGTATGCTTATTATGTGGTAAATGTAATGAAGAAATATTTTTTCTAATAGCCATTATTTCCTCCTAAAATTTATTTAACTATTTATTTTTATTTGGATCAATAGGAACTATTCCTTTAGTATATTTTTGAGTTCCATCACTATAAATCCATAAAACATCAACATTTTCTAACGTATTTACAAGAGCTAATCCTTCTTTATATGTCATACAAAATAGAGCTGTAGATAAGGCATCTGCAAGTCCACTATCTTTTGTAATAACTGTTAAAGAAATAAAATAATTAGCAGGCATTAATGTTTTTTCATCAATTATATGATGATATCTAACCCCATTAACCATAAAGTATCTTTCATAAACTCCTGATGTAACACATGATGTATCAGCAATTTTTAAGTACATTACATATCCACCATATGGATTATTTGGATCTTTGATTCCTGTTGTCCAACCATCCCCGTTTGATTTTGTTCCTACAATTCTGATGTTTCCACCAATATTAAGAACATAACTTTTGCATCCCTTTTGTTCTAGTACTTTTGCGGCTTGTTCAGTCGCATACCCCTTACCAACTGCACCAACATCAATTGATGCTTTTGGATCTTTAATTCTTACAGTTTTATTTGCTTCATCAATATCTAGTAAGTTAATATCAATATGTTTAGCTGCTTCTTCTAAGACTTCCATTGTCGGAATTTTAGCATTTTGTGGATCATCTGATGCATTAGTTCTTGCATCATGCCAAGGTCTTAAGACAGCTCCAAGCATGACATTCATTTTTCCATTTGTTAAAGCATATAATTCTTTTGTATATTTCAAAAATTTGATCAAGCGATCATCGACCTTTTGAGGTTCACCACCAGCGTTCTTGTTTATCGTACAAAGATTAACAATACCTGAATACTCGTGATAAATATCAAAAAGTTGGTGATAAGTTTGTAACTCAGTTGATACAAGATCACAGTTTTTGGAAAATTCTTCTTCCGTGTCTCCTGCATAGCTATAAATATTGCTCACTGTATCAAAATATTGAAAGTATGTTATATTCCAAACTTTATCATTTGGTTTTTCGTGTCTATGAAAAAAATTAGAGCAACCCAACATTAAGATAAGTTGCCCTAAAATTAAGCCCAGACAGAATATTCTTTTGAACTTCGTCAAATTCATATTCATCTGTAAAATCCTTATAATTTAATTATCTAGCATTAGCAACAGCTTTTGCAACTACTGCTTTGATGTCAGTAATTTGAATTGAGCAGCCAGCATCAAGTAAGCCTTTATCAGCAGAAATAACGTGACCATTCTTTTCTTGAGTCTTCATATTCTTAACTTCGTCAGCAGTCATACCAACAACGTATGCAGAGAATGCAGCAGATTGTTCGAACCATTCTTTTGTAACACCATTACCATCGTTATCGATTTTTACAGGAGCCATACCATATTTTTCTTTTAGGCAACGTTTAGTGTCTTGGAAAGAAGGAGTAAGTTCACCTTCAAAAGTGAATGCAAATTTAGGTTGAATTGCATCATTTAAGCAAGCAAGAATTTTGCCTTCAGCAACAACTGTAGCAGCGAAATCAGAATACATATTGATAGCGCCATCAGCTTCTGCAGTAGCATTTTTACTTGAAGCATCTACATGAGATGTAGCAGCAACACCAAGTGTAAATTCTTTAGCAGTCTTAAACTCTTGACCTTGTTCATCGTTACAAGCTTTAACTGTAGCAGCGATGAAATCAGTAATTTGAATTGAACAGCCAGCATCAAGTAATTTTTTATCAGCAGAAATAACGTGACCATTCTTTTCTTGAGTCTTCATGTTCTTAACTTCATCAGCAGTCATACCAACAACATATGCTTCAAATGCTTTAACTTGGTCATACCATTCTTTTGTAACGCCATTACCATCGTTATCGATTTTTGCAGGAGCCATGCCATAGCGATCGCCTAATTCCATTTTTGTTTCAAGATTTTTAACTGTGTAAACGCCATCAGCGATTGTAGCTTTGTTTTGAACTGCATCGATACGGCATGCAACAATTTTACCATCTTTTAAAACAACTGAAGATACAGTTGCATCAACTTGAGGAGCGTTAGTTTTGCTTGATGCAGTACTAACAACAACACCCATACCTAATTTATAAGTAGCTTCTTTGTTTTCTTTTTTCTTGCATGAACTTACAGCAAATGCTAGTGTGAAAACAACAAGTAAGCTAGCCATAATTCTAAAAATTTTTTTCATAAATGTCTTCCTTTCACGAATTTTAGAGCTTATTTTTTTCAAGCAGTATAATTATAGCATATTTAATCTTTAAAGTCAAGAATTTAATAATTAATTTGATATAATTTTATCGAATAATGTATTTCATTTTTTATAATAGGAAATTTCCGTTAAATCATTTTTTAGGTTGAACATGTAAAAATTACCATATTTTAAATCGATACAAACAAATCGATAAATTTTTATCAATTTATATTGTATTTATATTGATATTTTTTTATCGATATGATAAAATGTAAAAGTATTATTTTAGGAGGTAATATATGAATTATAAAAAGATTGTTATTGCTGGTGGTGGCGTACTAGGAAGCCAAATCGCATACCAAGCAGCATATTGTGGTTTTGAAGTAACTATCTGGCTAAGAAGCGAAGGTAGTATTGGCAGAACTCAACCTAAACTTGATAACTTAAGAAAAGTTTACAAGGAAACTATTGAATTAATGGCAACTAAGGAAGGTCAAACTCCTGCTAATTGGGCAAGAGGAATTGCTGATTTCGAAGCATTCAATATGGAAGAATGTTTAAAGAAATCTGAAAATGCATATAGTTCTATTAAATTAGAATTAGATCTTGCTAAAGCAGTTGAAGATGCTGATTTAATTATTGAATCAATGGCAGAAAATGTAGAAGAAAAAGTTAATTTTTATAAAAAGTTAGCATTAGTTTTACCAGCTAAAACTGTTATTGTAACTAATTCATCTACACTTCTTCCATCTAAGTTTGCTAAATACACTGGAAGACCTGACAAATATTTATCATTACATTTTGCTAACTCTATTTGGAAAAACAATATGACTGAAGTTATGGCTCAAGCTAAAACTAATATGAAGTATTTTGATGAAATCATGGAATTTGCAAAACAAATCCGCATGATTCCACTTCCAGTTAAAAAAGAAAAATCAGGCTATTTATTAAATTCAATGCTTGTTCCTCTTCTTTTCTCAGGTATGGATTTATACGTAAATGGAATTTCTGATCCTGAAAGTATCGATAAAGCATGGGTACTTGGTACAGGTGCTCCTAAAGGACCTTTCCAAATTCTTGATATCGTAGGTCTTACAACTGCCTATAACATTGTTTCAATGTATGTTAAGATTCCTTCATTCCTTGCTCCTTATAATTTTAAAGGTATGGCAAAGATGTTGAAAGAATATATTGATGCTGGAAAACTTGGTATGGCATCTGGTGAAGGTTTCTATAAATATAATAAATAAAGAAAAAATGTCGGATTTTAATCTGGCATTATTTTTTTAATAGGAAAAGTTGTAAAGCACAAAGTGTTTTAGCGTCTTTAATTTGATTAGTAACTACTAGTTCCTTTATTTCTTCTAGAGTTATAAACTTATAATTTAATGCTTCATTTTCATCAAGTGATTGATGAGTCTTAACTAGGTTAGTCGCAAAATATAAAGAAATGATTTCGTCAGTATATGCACAACTTGGATACATATCACCTAAATATTCAATGGTTTCCGCATGATATCCAATTTCTTCTTCCAACTCACGGATAGCCGCAGTCGTTAAGTCTTCATCCTTATCAACTTTACCAGCAGGAAACTCAAGGATTACCTCATCATATGGATAGCGGTATTGTTCTTCAATGGCATACTTTCCATCAAGTTCTGCAATAATACATACGGCTTTACAATGTCTTACTACCTCACGGTATGATGTTTTACCATTTGGACACAACACTTTATCTTTGTATAAATTTAATATTTTGCCTTTATAAATTTCTTCTGAGGATATTTTCTTTTCTTCTAGTTTCATTATTTTACCTACCTTTTTATAAAAGAGTCCCTTAGGGGACTCATTATTTTAGAAATTAACTTCTGTATCGTAATAGCAACACTTAAGAAGTTCTTCCATTTCTTTTTGTGTTGGAATACGAGGGTTAGATCCTGTACAAGCATCAGCAATTGCGTTTTTAGCAATTTCAGGTAATCTTTCTAGGAATACTTCTTCAGGAACAAATCCATTTTCAGTTGGATAACTATCTAAGCCATAGTTCTTAATGCAATGAGGAATATTTAAATCATCATTCATCTTTCTTAAAGCTTTGATTAAAAGTTGAACTTTTTCTTCATCAGTGTTTCCACCAAGATTCATATAGTCAGCAATTTCACCATAACGTTTTAAAGTTTCAGGATTTTTAGCATTGAAAGCAATTACCTTTGGAAGATACATTGCGTTTGCTGCACCATGAATAATGTGTGCTCCGTAGTCATCAAATGCAGCACCAGTCTTATGAGCCATTGAGTGAACGATACCAAGTAGAGCGTTAGAAAATGACATACCAGCTAAGCATTGTGCATCATGCATTGCATCACGTGCAACCATATCACCATTGTAAGATGAAACTAAATCTTTTTGAATCATTTTGATTGCGAAAATAGATAGTGGATCTGAATAATGACAATGAGCAGTAGATACATATGCTTCGATAGCATGAGTAATTGCATCCATACCAGTGTGGGCAACTAACTTCTTAGGCATTGTTTCTGCAAGTTCAGGATCAACGATTGCAACATCAGGTGTAATTTCAAAGTCAGCAATTGGGTATTTAATACCTTTCTTATAATCAGTAATGATTGAGAAAGCAGTAACTTCTGTTGCAGTACCAGATGTAGATGAAACAGCACAGAAATGAGCTTTTGTTCTTAATTTTGGTAAACCAAATACTTTACACATATCTTCAAAAGTTACTGTAGGATATTCATATTTAATCCACATAGCTTTTGCTGCATCGATTGGAGATCCTCCACCGATTGCAACGATCCAGTCTGGTCCAAACTCAAGCATTTTTTGAGCTCCAGCCATAACTGTTTCAACAGATGGGTCTGGTTCAATACCATCAATAACAGCTACTTCCATACCAGCTTCTTGTAAATAATTGATAGCATGGTCTAAGAAACCAAATTTTTTCATACTTCCGCCACCAACACAGATAACGGCTTTTTTACCTGTTAGGGTTTTAAGTGCTTCTAGCGATCCTTTTCCATGATAAAGGTCTCTAGGTAAAGTAAATCTAAACATTTCAAATACCTCCTTTAGATACATTAATATTATACTGCAAGTAAAATATAATGTCAAAGGGTTAAAATATATGAAGTTTTTATATAATTATATCATATCTGATATAATCGATACCTTTTTATCGATTTTTGTATATCGATTATACTTTATCGATTCTTAGTGATATCGGCAAGTTTAAACTCCACTACTTTACTTAGTTCATCGATGGACATTTCTACCTGATAGCCTATTTTTCCACCACTAAACATGATAGTATCGTAAAGAATTGCTGATTCATCAATAATGGTTGTAAATTGCTTTTTCATGCCTATTGGTGAACATCCACCATGAATATAGCCTGTGAGAGGAAGTAAATCTTTTGATTTAATCATTTCAATGTTTTTTTCATTTACGGCTATTGCAGCTTTCTTTAAATCTAATTCCATATTAACAGGAACTAAAAAGACATAATGATTATTTGATTTTCCAATAGTAACTAAAGTTTTAAATACGTGGTTGGGATCTTGATTTAAGACTTTTGCAACGTCTTCTCCTGAGATGGCATTTGTACCTACATAGTCATGAAATTGATAATTTAGTTTCTTTTGTTCTATTATTCTGATAGCATTGGTTTTTTCAATTTGATTTTTCATGTTTTCACCTACAATTTTCTTTTAAATTATATCAAAACTACTATTTTAGCTCTTTTAGGGAAAATTTAGTAACTCCAACAATATCAAACTAGTTATTTAAGTAATAAATTATTTTAAAATAAAGAGAGTATTTTAATTAATTATGCAGGATCAACTATCTTATAAGCCTTGATATAAACTTTTTTAATGGTCTTTTCTTCTTTTTCCCAGTAGTTGTAGGTATCTTTTCGTTTTAGTTCTGCTACTAAACCATCATCACTAGTAAATCCCATGAATTCATAGCCAGCGACTCTTAAGCGGTCTTTTTCACTTTCTGGGTAATGTAATATCACTCCAGGAATATTATCTAGGGCATATTTTACTCTAAATGATTGCCAGTGATATACAGTTTCACTTGATAGATAGAATAACTTAGATGTATCAACTAGGGCTGCCCAAGATGAGTGGAAAAATTCATCTGCGTGGTTGTATGGATCAAAACAAGTACAACCTTCATCATTTCGCCACCATGCGAAAAAGGTAATTAGGAAATTAAGAAAGTCAGTAAACATTTGATTTTTATAACAATATCCAATAAATGTAGTTTCTGGTTGATCTTGGATAGTTCTACCATCTCCAGGGGTTAGGTAATATTTATGAAAAGAAAATCCCATTGCATAGCAACTATCTTTGCCATCAGCATTCCAATCAGCGTAATTGTAAAAATCATTGACATTATGTATGTTATGGCTTTCTAAATCTTCTTGGCCACCATTATTTAAGATGAAGTTGTAAAATTCACCATAGAAGTTATGAAATAAATCAGTTTTACTCATCCATATGTCTTTTCCTATTTGATGATCTTTAATTTTAAATTTTAACATTGTTTAGTCCTCCATTTCATAATCGATTGCGATGCTTGCTTCTCTTACCGCGTGCATATGTTTTTTTACAACATTACAATGATAAGGATCACTTTGATATTTTTGAACATCTTCTTTTGTATTAAAGATGGTTTCTAAAATAATGTCATATGAACGTTCTGAATGTAAGTAATCAATACCTACTTTAATATCTACTAGGTTTTCAACATTTCCTTTCATCGACATAAGTATTTCTTTAGTTTTTAAGCAATTTTCAAGACTATTGTCTTTTAGTTTAAAACAAACAATGTGTTTTACCATGAGATAATTCCTTTCCTTATTATATATAATAATATAATATTATTATGTTTTGATTATAAGAAAGGTGTTGATATAATACTTAATACTTTCAACAATTTCCTTCTTATTATTTCAGTAACATTATAGCATATTTCCCTTTTTTTAGCAATTAATAAAAGATATAGTTTTTGTAGGTTTAATTATTTGAAAAAAGAAAATAAAAACTACCATTCAGTAGTTTAGAGGTGCTTTATGAAAATAAATGGAAAAGAAACTATCTTAATGGCAACACTTGATTTAGCATCGATTTATGGTATTAGAGGGATTACTATGAATATGATTGCTGAAAAAATAGGCATTAAGAAACCTTCATTATATAATCATTTTTCATCAAAAGATGAATTAATTAATGAATTATACTTGTTTTTAAGAAATAAAGCTAGGGATGCAAGTAATGTTAATGATATTGATTATGTTAAAATGTTTGAAGAAAAAGATCCTTTAAAAATATTACAAACTGCTGTATATAGTTATATTAGTATGGTAGAACAAAAAGATATGAAGAATTTTTATAAAGTAATTTATAGTGAACGTTCTATATCATCTACTGCAGCGGCTATCTTAGTTGAAGAAACTAATAAAATGATTCAAGCAACTAACATGTTATTTGTTGGTATGAGTAAACATAATTTATTATCCTTTTCTAACATTAAGATTGAAACTTTATCTTTTGCTTTTACCATTCATGAGTTAATTGATTTGAGGGAAGATAATTTGATGGCTAATTTAAGCTTTGATAATTCTTTGATTGATGAATATCTTCAATATTTTTGTAAAGCCCACGAAGTAAGGAGTAATGATTAATGAAAAAAAGTTTATTAAACTATTGTGGATTGCTTGTGGTAGTTAGTCTACTATCCTATAGTATTGCTGTAATATTTTCACCACTTGCATATCCAGGATATGAATGGATGAGACAAGCTGTAAGTGATCTTAGTGCGCAAACTCACCATCACTTGCCTTATGGAATCAACTAAGTAGCTTTTACAATGTATGTGAAGTACTAAGTATTATGATGGTATGTGTTTGGATTAGTAACAAAAAAACTAAGTTATTAAGAATAGGCGTTTATATGTTTGCGGGGATGGAATGGATTTCCGCAGTTGGATATCGTATGTTTCCTTTAAGTGCTAGTGGTTATCAAGGAGAGGTACAAGATGTTATGCATATGATTGTTACTGTTTTGGTAGTACTTTTATCTATTTCATCTTTAGTTGTTATTATTATTGCTGGATTTAAAGATAAAAGTCTATTGTCCTACGCCATATGTGCGTGTGTTGCCCTTGGTATGATGTTGGTTGGTGCCCTTGGCATGAAGATAGTACCAGAAAGATATTTTGGTATTGTTGAGAGATTTAGTGTTTTTGCGGCTACAGGTTTTAATGCTGCACTTGGAATTCATTTATTTTTATCACATAAAGAAATAAGCCATCAAAACTGATGACTTTTTTTGTATTCTTTTTTATATTTAGATTATTTCCCATACAAAAGTTGCAGAGTCTGTTATATCGATATCTTCAGGTTCAATGTCAACACTAGAAAGACAAGATTCTGCTTTCATCATGCATCTTGCTTCTACTTTATAGTTAGTATCTGAATGAACATTAAGTTCCCCCCAACTATAATTAATTGATATAAGATTACCTAGTTTTACGTTTGAAGCAAGACATAGGATTTTGGCTTTTTCTAAGGCATTGGAAGAAGCTGATTTTAAAAGGTCTTCGTTTATCTTTGTTTTATCTTTTATGGTAAATAAAATCGAAAGTTCTGGTTTTGCGATACATGCAGATATTCTTGATAATACTTTGGATAGTTGTTTGGTATCAAAGTCAAATTCTAACTTTAAATTGTGGATACAAGAATATCCTTTAAAGACATTTTTATATCTACCAGTTTCATCCTTTACGTTTTCGTAGATTGTACGAACATTAAAGTTTGTAGTTTTTAATGTGTCTTTACTAAATCCTAGTTCTTCTAGTGATTTATTTAAGGCATTAATTTTTTCACTTGCTGAAAGCATTGCTTGATCATATTCTTTGTTTTCGGTATCAAGCTGCATAGAGATTACGATTAAATCTGGTTTAACTGATAGTTTGCCGATTCCTGTTATTGTGATTGTTTTCATTTTATTCCCTCCATTTTTATAGTTAAATTATAACATTATAATATAGCTATAAGTCAAGTAATTTGTTTTTATTAATCTAATGCTTTAAGGTCTGATGGTTCATAGCGATTGTGACCAGGTAGACTCTTTTTATATTTCCAACAAATTATAGCATCAGCTAAAGTTTTGTTGTGGTTTTCTTTAAAGAAATCACGAATATAGGTGTTATATTCAAATTGCTTATCAATTGGCGTGTTTGTTTTTTTCTTGGTATTTAGTATTTCATAATAGGCATTGATAGCATCTTTATATGTTTTACCAGCGTTTGTTTTCAACCATTTTTGAAATAAAACATTGAATGAAAAGCTTTTACCAATTTTGCTGACAAAGAAGGCTCTATTTTCTTCTGAGTACACAAAATTTGGTTCAATCAGTGAATCTTCAGTAATGTCTTGATGATGTTGTTTAATTGTTTTTTTACGTTCAGGTTTTTGGATTAAACCTGTTTTAAGGAAATATGCAATACGATTAGTTAGTTCAATTTTACTACCTGATGATGGTAAGTTATATTCTTTACAAAAGTTTATTAATTCTTCTTTTAAATAGTAATAATTAAGAAATGTTTCTACCTTTAATTCTTTAGTTAAATTGGGACGTTCATTCATATAACTCTCCTAAATTAGTCATTATTTAAACTTTTAATTAATTTTTCTAAAGCATTAGCGTTTAGAATTGTGTTTGATATGAACCTACCCTTATAAAAGTTAGCCCAATTGTTAAAAATACAAGGTACACTTTTAGCTTTTTCTAATGTATCAACTTTTATGAAGTTAATTATTATATTATTATTTTTCGCATATTCACTAAGTTCTTCTACTTCATATTCAACATAAGGGCACTCATTACTATAATAAATTGTAAAGTCTTGATTATCTATTTTCATGAGTTTTGCATTTTCATTAAATTTAGGTGTCTCATCATTATTAAATTCTAATGCTAATAGTTCATAATCATCAATTTCATCTACTACTTTAAAGTTATAATGAAGGTAGAAGGCTTTTTCGCCAATAAAAGGTTTTTTCTTTTTGGAAGTTATTGTACAAATACCACTCATTCCTTTTGATATTGCGTCAGCTATTGAATATTCTAAAAGTTCTTTCGCAATTCCTTTCCCTTTGAAACTACCAGCTACCCATAAGCAATAAATATATTCATAATTATGTCCATTGATTGGTACCCATGCGGTTTCAATTGGTTCATATTCTATAAATACTTTGCCTCTAGCATTTAGTTTTCGAAAAACATGACCATCATCAAGTTTTCTTTCAATCCATTGTTTTTTCTTTTCAACACCTTTTTGATGTTTTTTATCTCCAATAGCACAACAAATATGTTCTTTTTCAATGTTATCATGCGTTAAATTGATATAATCATTCATTTTAGTTCACTCCTTCTAGGGTTTTTATGCCATTGATAATTATTTCAAGGGATATATCAAAACTATCCTTTATAGGAAGAGGATTTCCAAATGCATCATTATTTACAAGCAAAGCAAAGCCTTCTAAAAAACTTCTTAGTGTCCTTATTATATGATTTATATTATTTTCACTAATATTTAATGGTTTCATTATTCTAAATACTATATTAAATAGTTTTGTTGTAGCTTTTTCTTTTTCCACACTTTCAAATTTGTTGTACCAAAGCATTGTTGTAAAAATCCCTTTATTAGTTGTAGCATAATCATAAAAGGCATAACACATATTTTTTAGAGCATCATATCCAGTTACGCCAACAGCAGATTCAATTATCTTTTCTTCAAGAGTTTTCCATCCATAAATCATAAGTTTAGATTTTAATTCTTCTAAACTAGAAATATGATTATATAAAGATGGTGATTTAATATTTAATTCTTCTGCCACTAGTTTTAATGATAAATTAGCTAAACCTACTTTATTAACTAAAGATGCTGCAGTTTCAATAATAAGTTGTTCATTAATATTATTTTTAGACATATTGACCTCCAAACTAATTGGAGTTATATTATAACTAATTGCATTAGTTTTGTCAATAAAAATAGTCTAGTAGTTTTATTTCTACTAGACTTATTTTATTGCTTTTTCACTTTATCAATCATCTTTACAATAAATGGATGTTCTAAATTAAGTTCATACATATAGCTGTTTTTGGTTTCTTCGGTCTTTTCAGCAAATTTTGAAAAGTTATGTTGTGAAAGTTTATTCTTTTTATTAATGTAGTATACAACTTTATCAATTTGATTTTTATTTTCTAGATACTCTATAGTAATAGTTTTTAGAATCATTGACATGACTCCTGGATTATTACGATAGCTATTTTTAATTTGGATATCTTCAATATATAATATCTTTGAACTTAAACTTAAAGTTAAGTATCCAAATATTGATGTTTCATCATACATTAAGTATGTTATGGGTTTAGCTTGTTTTTTGTATTCTACATAACTTTTGATGTTTTCATTTGACTTCATATCATCGCCATAAATGTATGATAAATTATCAATCGTAATTATGGCCATTTCCTTTAATATTTCATCTACTTTATCGCTTGTGTAATTTAATTTAACTAAATTAATCATGGATGATACCTCTTTATTTTACTTGTTATCATTTAATAGTTTTTTGAAAATTTTTGAATTAAACGGAATTTCTTTAATTTTATTCCAATACATTGTTTCTATTTCAAAAGGAGTAAGGTTAAATATATTTTCAAAATCTTCTTTTTTTATTTCCGTTTTTATTTTGTATAATTCGAGGTATTTTGAAATACCAAAGGTTTCAATTAAAAATTTAGTAAATGAACCTGCTATAGGATATGTTAGTTCACAATTATATTTGAAGAATTCATTGTTATCTAGTAAATTCAAAATAGATATGGTATCATCATTATTTTTATAGTATGATGCCCAGCTATCATTTGGTTGTCTCCACCATTCTTTGTCAAAGTACATTGCGAGGCCTTCAACAATAAAGTCAGATATGGGAGCATTAATAATAAATGAGATAAGATGAGCGTCTTCATGAGGGCCAATGCATTTTGTATCATTGTTATAAACTGCATAAACTTTGTTTTCTCCCCATACAGCAAAACCATTAATAGGAGTGTTATCACCATATAGTTTTCCAACTTTCTCTTTTGAATCTAATAGATAGTATTTTATCTGTTCAGGAAAATCTACTTTTAATGTTTCACATATTTTGTTGAAACTATTTTCTTGGACATCAGCAATCATTTTGATGTCTTTTTCCGCAAGACTTCCTTCTTCATATGTAAAAATATAATGGGGAGTACTATATGTTTTCATGATATCACCTTATCTTAAGTTTATTTATATTCTTTAATATTATACACTATATTTAGTTTTTTGTAACTTTATAAGTTATTATTTATTGATAAAATAACTAATTTGGATGTTTTTTATTTTATCATTTAAAAAATTATTTTCAATTAAAGTTTGAATTATTTTGTTACCAGCAAAGAATTCCATTAAAGTAACAACATATCCATTAACATATTCTTTTAGATTACTTGGAATTGATTTGGTTATTATTTTTGTTAAATATTCTTTAATTTTGTTTGTTGATGATTCTAATTTAACGTATAAATCATTATTGATGTTTTCCATTAGTTTTTGAAAATCCTCATTTAAGTAGGCAATAGTCGTTTTTAATACTCCATTATCTTTAATTAAAATGTTGTTTTTAATTAAATAGGCATATAATTCTTCTTTACTATCATCAACTATACCATTATACACATCAATGACGGTTTGTGCTATTACTTTATCTCTTAAGATTACTTGATTGGAACTATGGTTTTTAGATAACCATAAATCTCTTGCCCATAGGGTATAATCATTTAATGAGGTTGGGGTTTGACCACATACTCCTTTTGGAGTTTTGGCTTCTAATCCAAAAACTAATCCTCTTGCACCACACGATAAAATTTTGGGATAATCTGAATCTTTAGTAACTAACTTTCTTTTATCTATATCTGCGATTCTATCTACAAAAATCCATTTGTATTGATCTATTTCAGCTTTATAATTATAAATATTTGTTTGTTTAAATTGTTCAAAATGTTCATTAAAAACTTTTTCAACTTCTTTTGTATATTCATCATACATTTTTTTATACATTATATCAATAACATAAAGTTCTTCTTTTTTAATAATGCAAAAATTTGTTTGATATTTATTCTTTACTTTTTCAATTAATACTCCGGCTTTTAATAGTATTGCAATTTCATCTTCAATGTAACAACTACTACAACCAACTTCATTGGAAATTTCAGTTACTGATTTAGGGTTAGCATAACATATTAAGGCAATTTGACATGGTAATTTTCTTTTAAATAGTTCCCACACGTTTATGCTTGTAAAATCAATTCCTGAATAGTATATTGAAAAATCTTTAGGATTAAAGCTTACTTCACCGATTGTCTTATTCATATCATAAATCTCCTTTAACTTTTTCTTTCCATTTGACAAATAATACTTAACCATGTCTTGGCTAATATTAAGTTTTTCGGCTATATCTTTGATTTTTAATTCATGATAATAATATAGTACTATTATCTTACGATATAACCCTGAAAGGATACTTAGTGATTTTCTAATATCATTATGTAATGTTTGTTCTTCATTATCTTCATCATAGCAAGTGTCAATAATTTGCATTTTACAATAATCATCATCTAGAATGTAATTATTTTTTCTATTTATGTAGTTTTTATATACATTATGAGCAATACTCCAAAAATAAGCATTAATGTTTTTTATATCTTCAACTCGAGCTAAAGCATCTAAACACTCACAGGCCGCCTTTTGTGATAAGTCTTCCGCATCTTGTATTGAAGAGGTTCTGCTTATATAAAATGTTAAGAATCTATTTAAATATTCAATTGCTATTAATTCTTTTAATTGCTCTTTATTTTGCATAATGATACCTCCTTTCACTAATATAGTAACAAAGTTTTAAAAAAGTGAAGTAATTTTATAATAATTATCTATTTATCATATTTAATTCTAAAGTAATCTAAGTATTTTTTGAAGTGATCTTGAGCTGACTTACATATATCTATTAAATACCCTTTTTCCACTGGCCATTCTTTTAATCCCCTATAATAAAACATTTTTAAATTATCATCTATTATAAAAGGTACAATATTGTATTTTAAACATTCTTTAAACATTAAAAGTCTTCCTACTCTACCATTACCATCTTGGAACGGATGAATAGATTCAAAACGATAATGAAATTCAATTATGTCATTTAATGTTTTAGTTTCAATATTGTTATACCAATCAATTAAAGTTTTAATTTCATCCTTGACGTTTTCTGGTTTTGTTGTAGGAAGACCGCCAACTTCACTTGGTAATTTTTTATAATCACCAACAACAAACCATTTATTTCTACTATCACTCGTTTCACTTTTTAAAATAAGATGAAGCTGTTTTATGAGATTTTCTGTAATATTAAGTTTGGCTTTATCTATTATTAAATCAATACATCTAAAATGGTTAACTGTTTCAATTATATCATCTACATTTATTATTTCATTAGATTGACCAATAGTATTAGTTTCATAAATATATCTAGTTTGATCACTAGTAAGTTTACTTCCTTCCATATGATTAGAATTGTATGTAAGTTCAATTTGAATTTTATGATATATTCCACCTTTTAGCTTAGTTGCTTTTTCAAGTTTCAAAATATTAAGTAAAGTATTTTTAGTAAAATTTTCTCTATTCTTTCTTTCTGGTTTTTTAGCATTACTTGGGATCATCCATGTCTTACCTAGAAGAATTGCTCCCGGGATTCTACCATTAGCACAATAATTTCTAACACTGCGTTCTGACAAATTCCAAAGTTTAGAAATTTCTAATACGCTTAGATAATTCATAAAACACCTCCATATAGGATTATTATATCACATTATCGGCAAATTATCAAGTAATTAATTGTTGATTTTAAAAGTTAAATTGCCGATAACAGCATTTTTCATTTATAATTTTGTTATATTTGACTGTCTTTTAGCCATCTTTTGCCAATTAATAAATCCATATATATCATTTGCGAGAAAAGCTATAAAACAGACAATTACAGAGATATAAGATATGTTTTCCATGGTCGCTAAAGTCCATAGTATAATTAGTGCTATATCATTTGCTGCATAACCTATTGCATAAAAAGAACTTCTTCTAAAAGTAAGGTTTACCGCAATAAAACTTGTGGTTACTGATATTGTACTAGGAATAATGTTTTTTGTGTTAAAGGCTCTTAAAATAACATAGAAGATTACTGTTATAATAATTGTTAAAAACCACATGATTATTGGTTCATTCTTTTTTAGTTTGTTAACTTCTACTTCAGCTTTATCTCCTTTAAAAGGGGGGCTAACCAAGATACCAAAGCAAATACTGCCATCGGCATTGTCATACATACATATGTTAACATTTCACCATATTATTTGAAGATAAATGAAATGTATCCATGAACTAAACTAAATATAATCATCAAAATTTGACCTATAGGATTTCCTTTTTCATTAAAAATTAAAGAAGTTACACCAATAAGTGATGCTACAAGAGTTAGATAGTTTGATTTACCAAAAAGGCAAAATGAAGCAATAATTAAAATAGTTGAGAAACTCCACAATAGAATTTCTCCTATTGAAAAGTATTTTACAATTGCTTTAAGTATTTTCATATAATCCTCCAAAAAAATAAGCATTCACATACTTATCTTCAAGGACCTAACGATAAGTATATGAATGCTTTACATTCATTTGCCCGGTAGCAATCATTTATTATTATTTGAATTCATTAAAAGATAAGTATTACCTAAAGTCAAATTATATTATATGTTTGTCTCATTATCTTTTAAATTTTACAATTAATTTATTGTATACTAACTTTTTTTAATTATCTTTATTCAACATCTAGTGTGAATAGTTCATTATCTTTTTGTTTAAATCCTAATTCCAATAAACATCTTTTATAGAAATTATAGTTTTTCATAATAATATTCCATTTATTTAATACAACTTTAATGAATTGAATATCATTATTTTCTTTGCTTTGTTTAAAGAATGGATTGTCTTATATACTTTAAATTCATTCATTCTTAACTCCTTCTTTCTAATTTAGATCTTTCAATAATTCATCTAGTGTACATTCAAGTATTTTAGTGATGGGAATAAGATACAAAATACTAGGATAACTTATATCTTGTTCCCACTTGGATATTGAATGTCTAGAAATCTTTAGTTTTTTTGAAAGAGCTTCTTGAGATAAGTTTTTCTTTTCTCTTAATTTTCTTAAATTCATGCCAAAGCTAATAGTAAGATACCTCTTTTCGTTTTAAAGTTATTTGTTTCATATGTTATCACTCCTTTCTTGTAGCAACAAAAAAGCACCTCTAATAAACTAGAAGTGCCTATAGTTTCTATATGCTTGCTACAAAGATATTAAATATCCGTACCTATAAAGGATTTGATTACTTCTAATTTATTATAAAACATGATTTTCATAGTAATCAACTCCTTTCGTTGTTTGAGGCCTTTTACACTAAAATTATATAACATTATAAATAATTTATCAACTTATTATACTTAATTTACTGCACCAGTTAATTGCGTTGGTGGTAGAAATTAGGTGTTTTATTAATTCTAATATGATTTTTTTTATTTGTGATTCTAATTCTTGTTGTTCTTGTTTTCTTAATTCAAGTGATTTATTTTTTGTGGTTAGTTTTACTACGATATTCCATATCATTGGAAGTATTAACAATAATAGTAAACCTACGACAATCTTAACCCAAAGGTTATTTAGAAAGATTAACAAGGTACTTATTAGTAAAAATGGAATGGTCGCAAAACTTGCATTTACATGTACTTTATGCCATAGTTCTTCTGAGGTCATACATATATTTCTTTTTATACCCCAAGAACTAAATCTTTACAAACTGGAAACTAATTATAATAATTAAATATAAGATTGTTAAGAAAATACTAAGTATAGTTCCTAAGTCAAATACAAATTTAAACATTATCTATTTTTCCTTAATTTTTATTTATGCTTACATTTTATCATAATAGATAAGAAATTACAATAGTCTGTTAAATTTATTTTTTTACAACCATCATATTATAAACAAAATGTTTTTGTTCATCATCTAATGACAATAGCCCCTCATTGTAAGCATAATTAATTATTAATGAACGTTGAGTAACGGTGAATGAAGATACAATGAATTCTAATTGATTATGTAAGTATGAAGGAAATAATTTTTCAACCTCTTTATAAACATTTTTAGAATATTCATTGAATGCATTTTGAAGAGTAGTATCATTTTTAATGAAATTATAAAGTTTTAATAAATTATTTTTAGAAATTACAGGAGGAATAACTTTAATTATATTATTTTCAACTTTTAAGTAATTATTACTTATATACTTATCAACTAATGTTTTTGTATCTGTATCTAATTCATCATATTTTAATTCGTTTTCCAAAACATGTGAGAATAATTGATAATCTTCTCTTCCATTTGCAGCATTATTCCAGGATGTTCTATATCCTACTTTAAAGTTGGGATTACATACTGAGGATGGCCATGCAATTAAGGCTACATTACATTCATCAACTGATGTTGTATTAAAAGAAATGAAATATTCATTACTTTTACATGTATTTATGTTTTCTGCCATACAATAATCCCATGATCCATTTTTACATTTTTTAGTTCCCTTGTAAGGTTTTTTTTCTGTTATTGCTAATTCTACAATAAAAATTAGTGACCACATCAATAATTCATCATTATTAATTTTATTTAATAATAAAGAACGATAATATTCAATGTTTTTCTTACAAAATTCAACGATTGGCTTTTGAATAATATGAATATTCTCTTTTACAAGTTTAAGAATTTTGATTCTTGTTTTTTTATCTGCGAACGCAATATTTGTTAGGTATTTACCATTATCTTGTTTTATTAAAAATTCTTTTTTGACGAGTTGTTTAACATAGTCCTCGACATACGCAACAGATATGCCTAGCTCAATTGAGTAATCTTCAATTGAACAAGGGTTATTGTATGAATGATATAGTAAGTTTTTAATTAATAAGGGGGAGGTTTCATAGTCAGGATAAAAATCAATTTCTCCTTCATTACTCATTATACCCGAAAAATCTTTTGGTACATAGGCTTTTTTGCCATTTAGCTTTTCCATATCTAAGTACTCCTTTAACTTTTTTCTAAGCGTGAACAGTCTTTTTTTAACAGTTCCAAGAGGTAAGTTTAATTCTTCAGCTATGAACTTTAAGGTTTTATCTTCTACATAATAAGCGTAAAGTATTTCTGCATAATCTTTACTTAGTAATTTAATGGCTTGATTCATTCTTCTGATTTTTTCGTCTTCAAGCATTTCTTCAATTACCGTTTTTGAATTATCTACATCATCAATTACATCTTTGTATTCTATTTTATTTCTTTCTTTAATGGTCTTTCGTAAATACATGTTGTATTGATTCTTACAAACTCCCCAGATGTAGTAATCCATATTATTGATCTGTGCACCTTTATCAATATTTTGAATTATTTCTAGGAGAATTGTTTGTGATAAGTCTTCAGCATCCATTCTGTTATTGCATCTTTTGATACAATAGAAAAATACTTTACTAGCATAATCTACGACTTTTTCTTTTAATTCCTTTTTGTTCATAGTTTCATTCATGAAATATTTACCTCTTCACTTATATAGTTGTAAAAG
>SAMEA104315437__coassemble_310_pt1 | contig 29540 bp, 19 predicted proteins | sample SAMEA104315437__metabat2_high_PE_004 | metagenome-assembled genome bin SAMEA104315437 (sample SAMEA104315437) | gut metagenome | biome: Monkey gut; feature: monkey-associated habitat; material: faeces | place: China | collected 2013
TTACCGATTCTCAAGGAAGAACAGTTGACTTTAAAAACACTATTATCATTATGACATCTAACTTAGGTAGTGAATATATACTAGAAAATAAAGAAAACGCTAATGAACTAGTTATGAGTGAATTAAGACATACTTTTAAACCTGAATTCATTAACCGTATTGACGAAATAATAGTATTTAAATCATTATCTAAAGAAGTTGTATATCAAATATTAGATAAAATTATTGAAAAGAACATAAAGACTACACCAATTTAAACATTATTAAATATTAAACATAATTATTTTAATTAGTACAACGATCATCATAGATAGTTGTACTAGTTTTAACAATATATTATTAAATATTAAAATATGATACCATATCAAATGAGATAGATGAATAAATTGTATGAATAAATTTACATTAATATAGAAATTAAATATAGTCTTAATAAACTGAGAAGAATGGAGGTTGACAGATGATAATAAATAGTAACTCAACAAGTTATAAAAAAATAAAAATAACATTTATTAATGTTGCAATGAAAACATTCTTACTTAGTTTATTATTTGTAATAATAATCATACTTTGTTCCTTTTCTGTTTTTGCTAATTGGTCTGGAGAAGAGTTAATAATAAAAATATTTTGGCCAACATTATTAGTGCATATCTTTATAGTAATAATAGTAACAAATTTAACTGGGATGGTTATTACAAAAGCAGGGACTATATCTTTTTTACCTGATTTTAAGGTGAAAAAATGCAATATAGATGAATTAGAGAGATTAGCGATAACATTTACTGAATGGGAAAATAATAAATACTCTGTAACAGTCAAATTTATATATAAAAATGGTAAAGTTTTTTGTAAAGATTATTCACAAAAATTTTACGATAGTCGTTTTAGAAAAATTTTAATGTCTGTATATACAATTAGCAAAAGGAAAGTAGATAAAATTTGTGAAAAAATAATGGATATAGATGTATGTGCTATTACTATTGTCAACAAAACAGGAAATGTAATTTATTATAATAAATAAAATTTTATTTGGAATACAAAATTTGATTAAATGATTATAATTTGATACAATATAAAATAAAGTAAATGTATGCATGGTAACAATAAATTTATATAGATACTTTAAAAAATAGTTATTATTTAAATATGAATTAATTGATAAAGGAGATATTAAAGGATTTAATATGAGTAATTTAGTTACTTTTTTAATAAAAGATGAAGTTAATTATGAAAAATCAACCTTAATATCAAATGAAATTGTTTCATTTTGTTTAAGAAAAAACCTAGGTGCAATTTTTAATTTCCTTGGCTATTATGAAAACTTAATTCATGAGACAAAACCAAATTTATATTTTTCTATTTCTGATGATTTTCTACAATTAAATAGTGAGTATTTATCAACATCAGAGATTGAACAAATTGAAACCGAGAAAGGTAAAAAAGAATTTTATAAGAAGTTTTCATTTTTAGATGAAATTTATGAAATTTTAATTAAGTTTAAACTTAAAAATATAAGCTTAATAATTTTAACCGATGGAAGCATCAATACAATAAGTGAGTTAGAAATTGTTAATAGCGATAAAAAAATTACTGAAATAACTTATAACTTAATTATAGATAATCCAGAAAAATATGGTTATGATTTTCCCAATGTAATTATTAATTTTAATTAATTTATTGATTTTTTAAATTTCTTTTTGGAGGTAAATAAAATGGGATGGCGTGGTTATCAAACTAGTATAGATCCAGGTATGCTTTTTAAAAAAATGTATTGTCATAAGTGTGGTACTAAGCTAAAGAAAAAGAAGATCACTAAAATATGTAAAAGAGATGATTATGAATTTACAGATAACTTTAAACATAGTACTGCAATTGGAATGAATGAACTATCTATAGCCCACTATATTTATGTGTGTCCTAACTGTGGTTCCGAAATTACTTATGAAAATCAATGTTTAGTCGCCAAAAAGCAAAAAAAATTAAAAAGTAAAATAATTAATGAAAGTGAAATCAAGTTTGTAAAAGAAACTGTTTTATCAAATGAAGAGAAATTAAGAAATTTAAAATTGAGTAATAAAATTTTGTTAACACTATTGTGTATTAGTTTAGTCATTGTTATGGGAATCAGTGTTTTCGCATTAACTATAAGGAAACAAATAGAAATAGGACTAGAGATACTTTTTGCGATTCCATTTATAGTTCTAGTATTTGTGTTACCAGTTATAAATAACAAAAATAAAATTAAAAAATTAACAGAAGAAATGAAAAAGTAAAATAAATGATGGTTTAAAATCATCAGTTTTTACATTATTTATTTAATTTTAATGCCCTTTTTAATGACTAATACAATTATTGTCCATCTAAAAAATTGCTATCTAAATGAATAGAATTATTTTTACAAATATGTTATAATATTATAGATTTTTTATGACATTTTTAAGGAGAAGTACTTATGAAAATAATTATTATCGGATGTGGTACTATTGGACGTTCGATTTTAACCCATGCCTCGCAAGAAGGACATAATATTACAATTATTGATAATGATAAAAATCGAGTTGAATCACTAATTGAAAAGTTTGACTGTCTTGGTGTTGTGGGAAATGGAGCAAGTCTTGAGATTCAAGAAGAAGCTAAAGTTAAAAACGCTGATATGGTAATCGCGGTTACCTCAAGTGATGAACTAAATATTCTTGCTTGTATGGTTGCTAAGAAGATTGGAGCTACTTCAACCATTGCTCGTGTTAGAAATCCTGAATATCGTCGTCAAAGTATTATAATGAAAGAAGAACTAGGTCTTTCGATGGTTATAAATCCTGAACAAGAGACTGCCAATGAAATTGCTAAAATCATTGAACTTCCATCAATATCAAAGATGGAACAATTCGCAAAAGGTCGAGTTAATCTAATTGAACTATTAATCGAAGAAGATAATCCATTAGTAGGGGAAACCCTTATTACGATGAATAAAAAGATTAAAACTAAAGTCTTAATCTGTGCCGTTGTTCGTGGTGAAGAAGTTATTATTCCAAGTGGTAACTTTAAAATTGAATGTGGCGATAAAATCCATGTAACTGCTGATGCTAATTCATTAAGTATGTTCTTAAAGGAACTTAATCTAATTAAATCACCACTTAAAAATATCTTAATTATTGGTGGTGGTAAGATTAGTTACTACCTTGCTCAACTATTAAATAGTCGTAAATATAATTTAAAGATTATTGAAAGTAATGAAAAAAGAGCAAATGAACTTGCTGAACAATTATCCCATGTTACGGTTATTAACGCGGATGGAACAAACCATGATTTACTTATTGAAGAAGGTATCCAACAAGCCGATGCTTGTGTGGCTTTAACTAATGTCGATGAAGAAAACATCATTGTTTCTCTTTATGCTCAAAAACTTCATGTAACGAAGGTAATCTCTAAAATTAAGCGTGATAGCTTTATCAATATGATTGATGACTTAGGTATCGCTAATGTCATTACTCCTAAAGAGATTGTTGCCAGCAAGATTATCAGTTACATTAGAGCCGTATCAAACAAGAGAGGAAGTAACGTTATTACCCTTTATAAACTAATCAATAATCGCGTTGAAGCCCTTGAGTTTGTGGCTAAAAAGAAAGAAAAATTCTATGATCGCTCCCTTAAAGATCTAAAGATAAAAGAAAATTGCTTAATCGCTTGTATCATTCGTGAAAATCAAGTTATTATCCCTAATGGTAACGATTGTATCAAACTAAACGATAGTGTCTTAGTAGTTACAACGCACAAGAACTTTGATGATTTAAGAGATGCATTTGAGTAGGTGAATTATGAATTTTAAAGTAATGGGAAAATTACTTGGTAAAATAATGATCCTTGAAGGAATCTTAATGATTTTTCCCTTAATTGTTTCGATTATTTACCAAGAAGGATTTATATACATTATATCATATGCAATTCCAATTTTTGTCTTAATCGTTGTTGGGACAATTCTTCAACACTTAAAACCCGAACGTAATAGCCTATATCAAAAAGAAGGCTTTGCTTTAGTTGCTCTTGTCTGGATTTTAATGACTTTATTTGGTGCCATTCCTTTTGTCATCAATAAAGATATCCCTAATTATATTGATGCTTGCTTTGAAATTATGTCAGGATTTACCACAACCGGTGCATCCATTGTAAAAGATATTACGTCCCTTAAACATAGTACATTGTTTTGGCGTAGTTTTACCCACTGGATTGGTGGGATGGGAATTCTAGTATTTATCTTAATTTTCATTCCTGAAAGTGGTGATGGTTCTTCATTCCACTTACTAAGAGCAGAAAGCCCTGGTCCTCAAGTAGGTAAAATTGTATCAAAGATGAAAGTTACAACAAGAATACTTTACCTAATTTACCTTGGACTTACCATCATAGAAGTTGTGTTATTACTTTTCTCTAAGCCAGTTGTTATCCCAGGGGTAGCTAGTGAAAGTGATCATTTGTTTTATTGTTTATTAACTGCTTTTGGTAGTGCTGGTACTGGGGGATTTGGCTTCTTACCTAATAGTTTTGAATACTTTTCCCCATATGCTCAATATGTTGTTGCGACATTCTTAATTATCTTTGGTATTAACTTTACTTTATATTATTTAATTCTAATTGGTAAAACCAAAGAAGTCCTAAAGAGTGAAGAATTAAAAGCTTATCTTGCGTTTATTGTTGTTGGAATTACCATTATTGTAATAAGTATGGTTAACAAATATCAATCAGTAGAAGAATGCTTTAGACACGCTTACTTCCAAGTTGCTTCAATCATTACTACAACTGGGTACACGACCACTAACTTTGATAAGTGGAGTGAAGTTGCCAAAGTAGTAATCGTTCTTTTAATGTTTAGTGGAGCCATGGCGGGCTCAACTGGTGGTGGTGTCAAAGTATCAAGAATTGTCATTGCGATAAAAGGTTTTGGTCTAAACATTAGAAAATTAATCAACCCTAATTATGTTGCTAAAACTAAATTTGAAGGTAAGACTTTAGATAATAAGACGATCCAAGATGTCTTTGGCTTTCTTGCCATGTACATGGTTATTCTTTTAGCAGGAATCTTTATTTTATCGTTTGACCAAGCTAATGGAAAGACCTATGCAATAGGAAATATTAGCCAAGAAGATATCATAGAAATTAGAGAATATGAAATCGCCAATAACTATGATTTAAATACTGATATGAGTAATAATAATGAAATTGTCACCCACGGCTTCTTCACCAATTTCTCAGCGATGCTTTCATGTCTTTCTAATATTGGACCGGGATTAGAAGCGGTAGGACCATATGCAAGTTTTGCTGAATATAACCCGGTATCTAAAATGACCCTCACTTTTGCAATGTTAATTGGAAGATTAGAGATTTTACCAGTCTTAATATTATTTAATAAACGAACCTGGAAATAAGGAATAGTTAGTTTACTAGCTATTCTTTTTTTTATTTCTCTATTTTTTGACTCTTTTGGACATTTTTTGTGTCTTATCTATTGAATAAATGAGAAAAGGAGTACTAATTATGAGTTTAATTAAATGTAAAATGTGTGGGGGAGAACTAAATGTCAAGGAAAATGAACAACTAGTAACATGTGATTACTGTGGTTCGACCCAAACCATCCCTGTAGTAAACGATGAAAGAATTCTAAAACTTATTGCGAGAGGGAATAACCTACGTATAAACAAAGAATTTGATAAAGCTTACAACATCTTTGAACAATTAATCCTAGAAGATGGCAAAAACGCTGAAAACTATTGGAACTTATTACTATGTAAATATGGTATTACATACGTTGATGATTATGATGGTAAGAAAATACCAACCATCAACAGAATGTCACCTGTGTCAATCCTAGATGATGATGACTTTAAGAAAACTAAAGAGTTAGCTGATGTAGTTACTAGAAGTACCTACATCGATGAAGCAACAAAGATTGCGGAAATCCAAAAAAGAATCAATGATATTATGAAGACCATTGAACCATTTGATGTTTTTATTTCATATAAAGAAACTGATGAATTTGGAGATCGTACAAAAGACTCAATCCTTGCTCAAGAAATATATGAAACTCTCACCAAAGAAGGACTAAAAGTCTTTCTATCTAGAATTACCTTATCAAGTGTGGCAGGAAGTGAATATGAACCATACATTTATTCAGCCCTTTATACTTCTAAACTTATGATATTAGTTACCACAAGTGAAGATTATGTCAACGCAGTTTGGGTAAAAAATGAATGGTCAAGATTTCTTGCTATGATGAAAAATGATACATCCAAAAAGTTGATACCATGTTATAAAGATATGGATGCTTATGACTTACCAAAAGAACTAAGAAATATCCAAGGACTTGATATGAGTAAACTAGGTTTCATCCAAGATTTACTAGTGGGAGTCAGAAAAATTCTTCATCTTCAAAGAAATGAACCAACATATCAAAGATATGAAGAGCAACCTAGAGATGTCAGTAGAAAAGATGTTGTTAGTGATGTTAAGCAATTAATTAAAATAGGTAAGATACAGCTAGCCACAAAGAAGTTGGAAGAACTTTTAATTGAATATCCTACTAATCCATATGTTTTAATATATAATTTATTCTTTGAAGAAGAAGGGAATGATGAAGATATGGATAGTGAGTTTTCAGAAGAATTTGAAGATTTTATTAATTTTAAAGATTTAAAAATATTAAGATCAATTCCGTATTTTAATACAAATAAATATTTTATTCAAGCTTTAGCTAATGCAGAAGGTGAATTAAAAGAAAAGTTAGAAGGTTTAATAAAACCAACAATGGAAATTAAAGATAATGTATTAATTAATTATTATTCAAATGACAAAGAATTGATAGTTCCTGATGGTGTAACAACAATAGGAAAAGATGCAGCATTTAGTCTATGTTCATTAGAAAAAGTAACTTTGCCATCAAGCATTATAACTATTGAGAATGGAGCTTTTCAAAATTGTATCAATCTTTCGGAAATTAATTTAGAAAATGTACAAGTAATAGATACTTTTGCATTTAGAGGAACAAAATTAACTAAAGTCGTATTAGATAAAATAGTAAAACTTGGTTCTTTTGTATTTGGTGACTATATTGAAACCTTAATTGTTAATAATACGGATATCATTTTTCCAGATAGTGGTGTATACATAACTCAATCAAAAAACATTCAATACATAAAAGCTCCTTGGCAAATTATATGCACTGCAGGTGCTCCAGGTTCAGATATCAAAGAGGTTGAATATTTACCAACTTTTAATGAATTTTCAGATAAGCAATTAAATTCAACATGTCATTACGATACAGTACAACTTCCTTCTACTTTTAATTCTTTTGGAAGTGTGTCTAATATTGAGATTAAATACCTTATAATAAATTCAAATGTAAATTATATAACTATTAAATCCAATTCATTTGAATTGTTTAAAAATACAAATTTATCTATATTGATGGGTCCTTATACTACTATTTATAATTTTTTGGATAGATATAAAGATAAACTTAGTTATGATTGTACAAAGATGATAGAAAGTAGTCTAAAAATAGAATATGATTGTGCTAGCCCTGAAAAAAGAGCAAATCTTCCATCTATAGATAAATTGGGTAAATCTGATGATGGTACGCTTGGAAAAGAGATTCTATTGTGGGTAGTAGGCATCGCAGTTGCACTTATTATTGGGTTAATTTGTACTTTTTTAAATGAATAATATGCTATGCAGTTAAGACAAAAGTTGGAATTGTAAGCTTAATTAAATTATTGGTTTCTTTTCCTTCATAATTTATATTATCGTTACATTTGCATTGGATTAATTATAATTTATATAAAAAAATGCGTTGATTCATTTCAACGCATTTTGCTTTTTTATTTATTCAATATTTAGTTTATGTTTTATATCTTCAATACCTACAAGTCTTGATTTAGGTAGGGGATTATGTTTGAAGTAATCGATGACACGAAGAGAGTTAGCATACTTTAGTTTTGCGACTTTCTTAAGTTCTGCAAAGCCATAGGAACGAACAAATGAGATGGCAGCGTGGTCAACTTCAGGTCCTGCTCCTTTTAAAAGTTCCATTTTATATTCAATACTAAGCTTTTTTAGTTCTCGTAAGAATGCTGCTCTAGCGATAATCGAGGCAGCCGCAATCCCGATATGCTCCTTCTCACCACGGACAATTGTAGTAACATTTGTTACGACATTTTGTTGATGTTCAAGGTATTTTAGGTATTTTTCTTTAGGTGTAAACTCGTCAATTAATATAGCGTCGTACTTTACATCACCTATTTTTTTTAGTATACTATTTATAGCTTTATTGTGAAGATAAGCTTTAATAAAATTAAGATTATCATATTTTGGAGAAAGACTATTTATCTTAATTGGATCTAAGAATACGATTGAGTAAGGAATGATTTCCGCAATCTTAATGGCTAAAGGAATCATTTGACTATCGGTTAATAGTTTGGAATCTTTAACGCCAAGATGACGAAGTTTAGTCATCGCTTCATGGTCAGTGTAGGTTGCACAAACAACAACCGGACCGAAGAAGTCGCCAGTTCCTACTTCATCAGTACCAATCGCAACAAGATTACTATAATCAACAGTTGGAATGATTTTTTCTTCATCGATAGGAAGATTAAATTTTTCAGCCCACTGATTGTATTCTTTAGCTTCATTTAAACCTTGGAATAAAACAACATTAGTGCGATAAAAGGTAATGGTTACATTTGTAAGTTTGGCACGAGCAATCGTATATTTGGATGCTCCATATTCAAGGTAACCTTGATAAAAGTCAATCATTTCTTGCATTTGCTCATTTGTAGCTTTAATCTTATGAGTGGAATTAGTATTCTGTTGCATAAATGTATCCTCCAAGAAAATTATATCATAAAATTGTTTTTTTAGCAATAGAAAGGAATAAACATGAGTGATATTAAATTACTAAGTACGAAAAAACTAGAAATAAATGAAATATTAACATCCTTATATCATGAATGTATTCTACCTAAAACTAGGGATATCGTTAAAAACTTAGAACAGAGTGATGATATCGAATATTTAAATAATGAACTTGATAATGTTGATGAAGCTTTAAAGATTATTATGCGCTTTGAAAGAGCTCCAATTATGATGAGTTCTGATTATGATTACATTTTAATGCTTGCATCAAAGGGAGCTAAGCTTTCTGGTAGTGAAATTTATGAAACAGAAAGGTTATTTCTAACGATTAAAGCTAATAAGAAACTACTTAATGCTTTATTGAATGAGAAAGTTAGTTGCCATAACTATGAAAGAATCATCAATGAAATAGATATCATTGATTATCTTGACCAAATCATTATTAAATCAATAGATGAATCTGGGGAAGTCTTAGATAATGCTAGTCCAACCCTTAAACAAATCCGTAATAAACTTCAAGGGATTGACCAAAGAATCAAAACAAGATGCCAAGAAATCTTAGTTAAAGAATCATCAAAACTAGCTCAAAGTAGCATTGTAATGCGAAATGATTGTTACTGTTTAGCTGTTAAAGCTGAATATAAAAATATGGTAAAAGGTACCATCCAAGACTATAGTTCAAGTATGCAGACTGTCTATATTGAACCATATGGAGTTCAAGAGTTAATGCGAGAAAAGATGGAACTATATCATCAAGAACATGATGAAATTGAAAAAATCTTAAAAGAGATTTCTTCCTATATAAATAAGGAAGTAGAAAGACTAAAACTATATTTTGAGAAAGTAGTAGAACTTGACCTCCTTTTCGCAAAATCTTCGCTTGCTTGTACTTACTCAGGAAGACGTCCCCACTTAAATCTTGATGGTAACCTTAATTTAGTTAATGCAAGACATCCATTACTAAAGGTTAAAAAGGTAATTCCTAATAATATTAATTTTAGTTCAAAATATGATGGGATTATTATTACTGGTCCGAATACTGGTGGTAAGACTGTCTTATTAAAAACCGTTGGTTTACTTGTTTTAATGACTAAATATGGTTTATTAATTCCAGCTGATGCGGAAAGTGATGTTATGCTTTATGATAATGTTTTCTGTGATATTGGTGATGACCAAAGTATTGAGAATAACTTATCCACATTTTCATCACATATGAACAACATAGTTCAAATCATTAATGAGGTTACTCCTAAATCTTTAGTCTTATTTGATGAAATTGGTGCCGGCACTGACCCGGTTGAAGGCTCCAATCTTGCTAAAGCCATTTTAAAGTATTTAATTAAAAATGCGGTTAGTTTTATTACCACAACCCATTATTCAGACTTGAAAGCCTTTGGTTTTGAAGAACCTCGCATTATTAATGCTTCAATGGAATTTGACCAAAATACATTATCGCCAACTTATCATTTACTAATCGGGGTAAGTGGATCATCTAATGCTTTATATATTGCTAAAAAACTAGGCCTAAAGAAAGAAATCTTAGATGATGCTAATGAATTAACATTAACTAATGATACAGAAACGAGAAAGTTAATCTTAAAACTTGAAGCAATGGTTAATGAAAATGAGGAATTAAAACGCTCATTAAATTCATTAATTCAAGAAAATGAAACAAAACAAAAACAACTTGATAACGAACTTGATAATATTGATCAAAAGCAAAAAGAAATCATCAATAAGGCTATCCTTGAAGCTACTAAAATCATTGAAAAAGCCAAAGGTGAAGGACAAGACTTAATATCAGCTCTTGAAGAAAACCTCAACAAGAATTTAAAACTTCATGAAGTAATTGACCTCAAGAAAAAACTTAATGATTTAGATGTCAAAAAGAAAACGGAAAAGAAGAAGAAAACTACCAATTCAAATGAACCTATTGAAGTTGGTGATGATGTTTATATTGATTCTTACGATCAATATGGCAGTGTCCAAAAAATCAATAAAAATGGTACCTACCATGTAGCTATCGGTAATATCTTACTTGATGTTAGTCGCGATGATTTGAGTAAAGTTAAGAAAACCCCAAAGGTTAGTGAACCAAAATCACGAATTAGCACTAGTGCTTCGAAAGCTAACGTGTCTTTAGTTCTTGATTTAAGAGGTAAAAGATATGTCGAGGCTGAAGATGCTCTTGATAAATATATCGACGATTTAGTATTAGTTGGAATCAAACAAGCTACCATTATTCATGGTTATGGTACGGGAGCAATCCGTGAGCTCGTTCAATCCTTTGTCAGACGTTCACCCCACATTAAGTCGTTCCGCTATGGTGGTGAGACAGAAGGTGGCTTTGGGGTAACAGTCATTGAGTTAAAGTAGGTGAAATAATGAATGAAATAAAAGAAATCAACTTAAATGAACAAACTTTAGAGGAAGTAAATATTAATAACGGCATCGTTGTCTTCTATACTAAGTGGTGCCCAATTTGTAAGATGCTACTATTTAAATTTGAAGAACTATTAGATGATTATCCTGAAATGCATATTTATAAAGTTGATACTAGTATTTCTGATAATTTACCTTTAGGAGTTTCAACCAAGAGAGTACCTACTACCTTATTATATATAGAAGGTAAAATTACAGAAAAATATCAAGGAATGCTAAGTGATGATGACTTTGATGAAATAATCAATGCAATTAATCATTAAAAAAAATAAAATATGATATACTATATAAAAGGAGCGTGACTAAAATGAATCTTGAAGAAAAGAAATTATATGTAAAGGAAAACTTAAAGTATGTACCAGCTGAAGAAGTTAGATTATACGACTACAACTTTGCATGTGTTTATACCAAAAACTCCACATGCATAGAAGGTACTACCCTTGTATCTGTTGAAGATGTTGTTTCTATTACAAAAGGTTATCCAGTAAGAATTGATGAAACATTAAAGCGTAGTATTTATAACCATTTCCGTACATATCAATTTATGCTTGACTATATCCATGATGGAAAACCATTTACTGAAGATTTTGTTAAAGACTTACATGAAATGTTACTTGATGGTATTATCAATGGAGGCTTATATCGTAATACTAACATCAGCATTAAAGGATCACACCATACTCCATGTGATTACATCAAAGTATACGATCGTATGAAAAAATACTATGACACCCTTCAAAATTATGAAGGAACAACTATTCAAAAAGCAGCATATGCTCACTTACAACTTGCTAAAGTACATCCATTCTTAGATGGTAATGGTCGTCTTGCGAGACTTGTATTAAACTATATGCTAATTGAAGGTGGATATTTACCAATCTCCATCCCCGCAAAAGATAAGCTTCACTATTTTGAATTATTAGAAGAATTTAAAGTTAATAAGACTCAAGTACCATTTGAAGAATATCTAGAAGTACTTGTAAATAGAGAATATGACCGTCTTATTGATTTAATTGACCACTATAAGAATAAATAAGTGACAATTTAAAATTTTTGGTCTTTTTGCTTTAAAAAAAATGGTAAAAATGGTATAATTATTACGATTTAAGAAAGAAGTGATTATGTGAATAACAAAATAGAAATTATTAGTTATAAACATAATGGTGTTCTTCATCGTGTATGGCAATCAACTTACATAGTACGCCAAACAAGCGATGTTTTAGTAATAGTTAATGACCGTGCAAATGTCATTGATGGTGATGGTAGAAGATGGAAAACGAAAGAACCGGCAGTATGTTACTTCTTTAAAAACTATTGGTTTAACATTATCTGCATGTTAAGAGGCAACGCAATCTATTATTACTGTAATTTGAGTTCACCTTATGTAAAGGATAGTGAAGGTGTTAAGTACATAGACTATGATCTCGATGTTAAGGTCTTCCCAAGTGGAGATAAAATTATCCTTGATCGTGATGAATTTGATTTTAATAAAATTGACTATGGATATTCCGATCAACTTGTAAGTATCATTGAACGTGAACTTCAAGTATTATTAAATCGAATTGATAAAGGAATTTTACCATTTAATTCAGAAGTTGTACTTAGTGATTACGCTATTTATTGTAACTTAAAAGAACAAGTCAAAAGGAAAGCCAAAAAGCATCAAGCAAAACTACTAAATTAGTAAATAAGGCGACTAAATCCGTATCTTTATGATACGGGTTTTTTCTTTTATTCTCACACCTTTATAAAAAAGGTGTTTTATTTTGCTTTTTTTTAAAACAGATGTGTCTTATGTAGTGTGAGGTGAAAGTATGAAACTAGTAAAAACACAGGTATGTCTATATATTTATGAAGAATTACTAAACAATAAATTTATAAACACTACCGAAATAAGACAAAAATTTAACTTAGAAGATAAAACATTTAGTAGATACATCAATGAAATTCGTTCATATCTTTACAATTTTTATACAGGAAAGGAGATAGTATACTTACGTTCTAAACAAATTTATAAGCTAGTATCCTACACAAATGATACAAATTTTTGATAAAGAGACATTTAATGTCCTAATCGTTTGGTAGAATATGGTAACAAAATTATAAATGTTAACGTATAAAGAGGAGAATTTATGAATAAAAAGCAAATTGATTTAATCAAAGAAAAAGACGAAGAAGCGTTTGAAGATTTATACGCTGAGTACAAAAACCTAATTTATTACGTTATATACCAAATTGTAAGAAATCACGATGCGACATCAAGATTATTACAAGATACATTTCTTACGGTATATAATAAGATCGAACAATATAACGGGGGAAACTTTAAATACTGGATACTTACAATTGCTAAGAATCTTGCTAAAAACTATTGTACAAGAGATTTAGTTAAGGAAAAAAGAATCATTAAAAATAATGATATTATTGATGAACTACCTGACGTAAGTACAACCTACTTGGGGAAATATGATGAAATATTATCAGAAAATTTTGATCAGGAAGAAAAAGATGTTATCGTTTATAACATTGTTTTCGGATACAAATTTAAAGAAATCGCTGAAATGATGGATAAAACTCCAAAGTATGTTAGTCTAAAATTTAAATTATCTTTAGAAAAACTAAGAATGATCATGGAGGAACAATAAAATGAGAAATAAGTTTGATAAATTGAGAGATGACTTTCTCCGAGATTTATCTAATGTTACAGATAACAAACTCGAAGAAACCAAGGGTATCGTTAAAATAAAAAGAAACAAAGTTGTAAAAGCACCTTCTTGGTTTAAAGTAAATAAGAAACCAATAATTTGGGGATTAAGTGCGGTAATGACTTGTTTGATTGTGGTAATTACAATTATCTCGGTAATTAACTACAAGAATATACCAGTATATAGAGAAATGGTCGCAAGTAACTTTCAAACTGTCCATCACTTAAGTGGGACGAAGAAAAAGCTTGCGGGAGAATCAGAAGATGAAATAATTGATAAGATTGGTATTATTCATTTGCCAGGCATTTCTTGTTATGCCCAACCAAAAGAAGAAATACTTGTAACCATTAAAGTGGATAATCCAAAATCATTTGAAATCCTATCATTTACTTTAAATAATTATAAGTATCAATCATATGAATTTGTTGAAGGATCTAACTCAACGGAAATCATTGTTAAATTTAAAGTTTCTGAAACCTCAGGAATTGAAGAAATCACAATTGATGCTATCAAGTATGTAGATGGTGAATCAATCAAAGACGTAAGATTTGATGGCGAACGTACCATCAAGATTGGGGTAACCTACCAAAATGTACCTAACGTTTCTGACTTAAGTGGCATTGCGGACCTTACAAATTATGGTATTAGTGTAGAAATTAAGGATTTAGATGGTATTATTGATGCAGAAAGTGGTATTAACATTTACTTATTTAATGATGAAAATTTATTAAGATCAGATAAACTAAACATTGGTCGTACGCTTATTCCATATAGTAACTTAAGACTAGGAAGTAACTACACCTACATTATCATTGGAGTATTTGATTTACTTGATGGGGAGGGTAAAAAAGCTAATATTTTATATCGTTATTCTTTTACCACTGATGAAGGTTATAATTTTGGGGATATAACTACTGACTATGATAGTGCTCATATTAATTTGGTAAGAACTGATAAGTTTACCGGAAATTTAACTAAGGTTGAAATCTATAAAGGTGAAGACTTAGTTAACTCCATTAAACCAGGCAGTGATGTAATTGACTTTAGTAACTTACTTTCGAATACAGAATATGAAGTAATCGCAACCTATGAATATACAATTACCGAAAACAATGAAGAAACGCTTATCACTAAAGAAATTAAAACAACAATCAAGACAGAAGAACGTCCAACGCCAACCGTTGAAGTAATTGATTCAACTCCAACCAAAGATGGACTTGAATTTAATTATGATATTATGGATACCACGGATATCGGTAAAATCATTAAACTTGAAGTTTACAAACTTGAAGGTCAAGCCGAAATCTTAGTTGATACTCATAAATTTGATCAAGATATTCGTACTTTAACTGATCTTTTATCAAATAATCAATATAAATTCTACGCAACATATCAATATGATTTGCTAGATGGTACTGGTGAAAAATTCTTAACGATTGAACATGAATTTACAACCTTACCAAAAGAAAAACCGGTAATAACCCATAAGGATGTTACACCAACGAAATATGGAATTACCTTTAACTATGACATTGAAGATATTGATAATGTTGGTAGTGTTACATCGGCAGACTTACTTTTAAAGAATGAAGTAGTCACAACTATTACTGAATTATCTCAATTTTCATTTAGTGATTTACTATCAGATAATGATTATGATATCAGAATTAATTATCAATATGACTTAAATGATGGCACTGGAATGCATAATGATAGTGTATCAACAACTGCTCATACAATTCCGTTAACAATTCCAACCGCGGTAATTACTAGTGGAGTTCCATTTAATAATACGCTTCTATTATGGTTTAAGTTAACAGATATTGATCTAATCTTAAATGTCTTAAGAGTAGAAGTATACAAAGATGATATTCTTGTAACAAGTAAAGATCATTTAGATAATATCAAGAAAGACCAAAATAATGAAGGAGTATCAACAGCTGACTTATCATTTAGTGGACTTGAACTTGGTGAATATGTGGTAGTCATTGTTTATCAATATGATTTAAACGATGGTAATGGTATTCATGAGGTTACTAAAGATCATCCAACAGCAGACAATAAATTAAGAATAACAATTGAATAAAAATACTCATTAACGCTTTAGATGAGTGTAAAAAAGATTAATGCACTCCATTCTTTATGGGGTGCATTTTTAACTTGTTTAAATATTTTAATCATAATTATTTTAAAATATGTCATTTTGTGGTATTATAAGAAATGCCCTTATAAAAGAACAAACATTTTAGAATAAAAAATTATGGATTTTTAACATTTTGTTAAATTATAAAAGGAGAAAATCGATGAAAAAGAATAAACATTTAATATTAATAGTTATCTTGATTCTTTTCTTATCTTTTACGACTGTCTCATGTAAGAAAAAGAATAATGATATAACAAAAACTGAACAATATAAAATCTATACCCTCGCCAAAGATTCTGGATATCCCGGAACTTATGAAGAGTGGCTTGAAACAATTAAAGGAATTGATGGAACTTCCATTGAAAAAGTTGAAATCAATACCTTAGGCGAACTTATCATTACTTTATCAACGGGTGAAGTAATCAACCTTGGTCGTGTTAAAGGAACTGATGGACTAGGAATTAAAAATGTTGAAATCAATGATTCTGGAGAACTAATTGTAACCTTTACCGATGATACGACTAAAAACTTAGGAAGGATTCTAGGTACCTCAGGAACCAATGGGGTAGGCGTTAAATCAATGGTTGTAAATGACTATGGCGAGTTAATCCTAACTTATACGGATGATGTTGTCATCAATTTAGGTAAGATTGCGGGAAAAAACGGTATTGATGGTATTGGTATAAAAGATGTCACCATCAATGATGAGGGCGAACTTCTTATTTCATTAACCGATGGAACGATCAAAAATCTTGGTGTTATTAAAGAAAGACCAAAAGAAGATGAAGTTTACACAGTAAAGTTTGTTAGTTTTGATGAAGAAATCAAAGAAATTAAAGTAAAAGAAGGCTGTTTCTTAGAAACCCCTACCATAAATGAAGTTGAAGGTTACCGCCTTCTTGGATGGTATTTAGGAGAAGATAAATGGCGTTTCAATATTGATACCGTCAAGAAAGATATCACTTTGATTGCTAAATGGGAAAAGATCGTTGAAGAAATTACCCCAGTTTATCAAGGCATGTCCATTGAACAAGCAAGTGATGTCAAAGAAAAAATCAGAAGAGTTAATGATGTCAATAATTCTGTCGGAATTAAAGATGCTATCGATGACTTCCTTGATGTCATTACTACGGAAAGAGTTGAATACTATGCAAAAAAAGGTGAAAAATTCAACATTGTTGTTCACCTATACAATCCAACTGAATACGAAATTTTATCATTTACCTTGAATGAAAGAAAATATCAATCATATGAATTTAAAGAAGGGTCAAATTCAACCGAATTAATCATTGAAGTTGATGCGGGGATGAAACCTGGCTTAAAAGAATATACCATTGATGCGATAAAGTATGTCGATAAAACGGAAATCAAAGATGTAAGAATGGATGGTAAACGAACTGTCAAAGTTGGTATCAAATATGATGTCCTCCCTACCGCAACCATCATTGAAGAAGCTATCACTTCTACCTCTTATTCATCAATCATTGAATTAAAAGATGATAATAACTTAATGAATACCCAAAATGGAATGTACTTTTTCTTGTATGATGGTACTAACATTGTTTATAATACTCTCTTACAAGTAGGACTAAACAATATTTCTTATGATAATCTTCAAATGGGATCAAACTATGAATACATGATAATTGGTATTTATGATGACTTCTCTGGAAAAGGAAAACAAGCAGTAAACCTAGGTTCAAAGAAATTTGCTTCCCTTGATGGTTTCATTGTTGAAGATGCTACATGTACTAAAAATTCAATTAGCTTAAGTATTAAAGAAGAAAGTAACAAAGCTACTATTAATGAAATTAACTTGCTAATTGGTGAGGAAATTGTTAGAACCATTAACAATATCGATAATGTTGTTTTTGAAAACTTACTAACTAATACAAACTATACAGTTCAAGTCGTATATAGTTATGAATTTGAAGGAGCAACTAGAAAGAACACCTACACCTTAGAATACAAAACCCTTGAAAATAATCGACCAACCTTTGAAATTGAATCTCTTACTTCAGATAAATATTCAATTTCCTATAAAGTAACCTCAAGTGATATTGACAATGTAGTAACCAAAAAACAATTCAATCTATACTTAAATGATTTACTAATCAAGAAATCAGAAAATGAAGAAGATGTTTTCAATGAATTATTGTCAAACAATAATTACACTCTTGAAGTTGCATATTTCTATGATTTACTTGATGGAAAAAATGAACAAACCGTTACTGTAAAAAGAAACATCAAGACAGTTGCTCTTGAAGTACCAAAAGTAGATGTTGTAACTTATGCTCTTGATGTGTCTATAATAATTTCTCAAGTTGTTACAGATAACGATAATATCATTAAAATATCAAAACCACGTGTTTTAAACTACTATCGTGCAGAGATTGAAATGGATGAAAACTATCGTTGTATAATAAATTCCATTAACTCAAATACTACATATCAAATTGAATTAACTTACGCTTATGATTTAAATGATGGTAATGGGGAAATCCAAGTTACTAAAACAATTGAAGTAACCACGCTTAAAAAAGTACCGACTTTAACAATTGATATAAAAAATGTAGAATCTTCATCAGCTTTACTAACCATCAACACAACTGATGTTAACCAAACTGGTGGTATTAAAGATATTTTCCTTTATAAAGATTCAACTCTAGTTAAAAATTTAAGCTTAACTGATTATAACATTACGGATCTTACTTCTAACACTGTCTACCGAGTAGTAGTTATTTATGGCTATGATTTAGATGATGGAGTAGGACCAAAAGAAATAAGTCAAGAAATTTATTTCAAAACTTTAAAAGAAACCCCTGATATATCGTTAAAATTAGATCCAACTAAATCAGCAATTAAAGTTACTCCAATAATTAAAGATATTGATAATGCGGGAAGTATCGAAAAGATTTCACTTTACAAAGATAATGATTTTGTTGAAAGTCAAACGGAAGGTTTCTATTTCTCTGGTCTATTAAGTAATACAAATTATACCGTTAAACTATATTATACTTATGATGTAAACAATGGTACTGATGAAATGGTAGTAACTCTTGATACCAAAACACTACCAAAAGTAGTACCAAGTGTTGATTTAAGTTTGTCTTCAACTAAAGATAGTATTAGTTATAATATATCTTACACCGATATTGAAAAAACTTTAAAAATTGACGAAGTAGCTATTTACAAAGGTATTGTAAAAGTTGATACTGCCATTTTAAATTCAACTTTTGACAATCTATTTTCAAATACAACATATGAAGTAAGAATTACTTACTCCTATGACTTAAATGAGGGAAACGGAAGAACTACTAGGACTATTTCTAAAACCATTAAAACTTTAAGTAAATCCACCCCTGTAGTTGGCATAAAACTTGAAAGTGTAACCGAAAAAGAAATCAAAGGTAGAGTAAATCTTTTTGATCCTGATAATACTTTTAGTATCATTGATATTAAATTATATCAAAACAATAATTTACTAGAAACAACCCTTGATAGTTTAGAATTTAGTTATAGTGTAACATCTAATATTGAATATACTATCGTTGTTGAATATAAGTATGACTCAGATGATGGAGTAGGTAATCAATATGAGACTTTTGAATATAAGATTACCTCCGGAAAACAAGTTCCAAGTTTATCGTTAAGTATTAACAACCTTACAGATAATTCAGCATTATTAAATATTAATGTAATTGACCTTAACCAAACCGGAAGTCTTAAAGAGATTACACTTTATAAAGGAACTACCATCATTAAAAATTTAAGTTTAACTGACTTTAATATGCCAGATCTTACCTCTAATACTGAATATAAGGTAGTCGTCGTATATGGTTATGACTTAGATGATGGAACCGGAACAAAAGAATTGGTTGAAGAAATAACTTTCAAGACATTAAAAATAACTCCAGATGTCTCTTTAAAGCCATTCCCAACCAAAACAGAAATCAAGGTAAATCCAATTATTAAAGATATTGATGAAGCTGGTATGATTAGATGTGTTGAACTATATAAAAACAATACCTTAGTTGATACTAAAACTGAAGATTTCAACTTTACTAATCTTTTAAGTAATACAACTTATACCATTAAGCTTTATTACACATATGATTTAAACAATGGTCAAGATGAAATGGTTATCACCATGGATGTACAAACTTTATCAAAGATTGTACCAACAGTCGATTTAGGTTTATCATCAACAAAAAATAGTATAAACTATGAAGTAACATATACTGACATTGAAAATACTTTAAAAATTGAAAGTATTAAATTATTTAAAGATAATGTAGAAATCTTATCAAGTGATGTTTTAAATTCAGTTTTCTCAAATCTATATTCTAATACAACATATGAAATAAGAGTTACCTACTCCTATGATTTAAATGAAGGAAACGGTAGAACAACATCAATTATTTCTAAAACAATTAAAACTTTAAATAAATCATTACCAATTATTGGTATTAAGATTGATAACGTTACCGATAAAGAAATAAAAGGTAAGGTTAATGTTTCTGACCCAGATAGTGTATTTAATATCATTGATATTAAACTATATCAAAATGATAATTTACTAGAAACAACTCTTGATTCTTTAGAATTTAACTATAATGTAAGTTCTAACATTGAATATACTATTGTTGTTGAATACTACTATGATCTAGATGATGGTATGGGTGTTCAAAACAAGACTTATGAATATGTAATAAGAAGTACTAAACAAGTTCCAACAATGATTTTCACTCCTTATTATGTTTCTAAAGATAGTCTAGAATATAATTTATTAATCTCTGATAATAACGTAACGGGAAGAATTAACTTAATTTCTTTATATGAAGGCTTAACTTTTGTTAGAAAATTAAGTGAAAGTGAAACTAAACTTGAAAACTTAAAATCTAACACTAACTACACTATTAGAATTAACTATGTTTATGACTTTGATGATGGATATGGAAGTCGTGAATTAAATGAAGAATATAAGTTTAAGACTTTAAAAGAAGATCCAACTTATGAATTATCCTTTAACAATATTACGAAAGATGGCTTTAGCATTAATCATTCAATCAATGACATTGATGGAGCTTTAAGCTTTAAACAAGTTGATATCCTTCTTAATAATGTTGTTGTTAAGACCATAACTTCTCTTAATGATGTTTCATTTAGTAAATTACTTTCCAATAATCGTTATTTAGTAGTCGTTAGATTTATTAAAGACTTAAATAATGGTGAAGAAGAAGTAAGCTATCAAGAATATGTTAGAACCCTTGCGATGGAAAAACCAAGCATTGATATAACCTTAGATAGTACCAAAACAACGATTAATTATAGTTATAAAATAACAGATAGCGATAATATCAGTACTTTAAAGGATATTAAGTTATACTATAATAATAAGGAAGTTGAAGGTACAGATAACTTATATACTAATCTTTTAAGTAACAATACTTACAAATTAGTAATCACCCTTCTTAATGACTATCATGATGGTAGAGATATCCAAGAAGAAACCTACACCAAAGAAATTAAGACTAAAGCCTTAGAAGATATTGAACTTGACATCAAACTTGAAGCTTTAAAGAAAGAAATTAACTATAAACATACTTTAGTTGATGTTGATGGAATATCAAAGATTGTTGAGATTAAACTATATCTTGGTAATAAATTAATTAAAGCAACAAAAGATTTAACTGAAAAGGAATTTACCGATTTATTTAGTAACACAACTTATCGTGTTGTCTATGTTGTTGAAAAAGACTTTAATGATGGCTTAGGTGTTCAAACCTTTGAATATGAGGAAGTAACTAAAACTCTTGCTTTAATGGTTCCTGTTATTAGTATGAGTTTCACATCGAATGCGGAAAGCATTAATTATAAATTAATCACCGTTGATAATGACCAAATCATCAATCAAGTTAAACTTGATGTTTATAATGGTGATATCCTTGTTAAAACAATTACTGAATTTGATGAAAATATCATCAATGAACTTGAATCTAATACTCTTTATACATTTAGATTAAGTTATACATACAATTTAAATGAAAATTCTGATGATCTAACAACAACGATTGACTATGTTTATTCAACTCTTGCTTATAACATTAGTATTTCTAAACTTGAAGTCTTAAATGAAACTTCTCCAAAAACTAATGAAGATGTAAACATTAAATTCTATCTTGATAATAAGAGTAACATCAAAGTTAGTTACCTAATCATCAATAGTGAAAAATACAACATCCTTGGTGGTGATAGTCTTAATAATGTTATTATCATTATGAAAGCTCCACAAATGAGTGGTCAAATGAATGTTAAAGTTGAAAGAATGGGTTATGTAATCAATGGCGTAACTGTCGAACAAGAAGTAGAAGGCTTAAATAATTTAAATATTGAAATTTTCTCAAGACTTGATATAATTGATATTTCCCTTGTAAATGGAACAAACTTTGATAAATCGACAGACTCATTGGAAAAAATTATAAAAATCGATAATCCTAAGAGTTATATAATAAGTGAAATAAGTTATTATAAAATAAGAAATGAAAATAATTATCCATATTACAGTGACTTAATTAATAATAATTGTCAAATGGTGGATAATAATCATCTTTTTATAAAAGAAGATTTATATGGCTGGTACGCAATGGAAATTGTACAAATTAAATATTTTGATGAACATGGTAATGAATGTGTTAGAAAATATACATCTAATTATAAAATTAGCTTTAGAGGTTTTAGTGTTGATCAAAATACATTTTCTTTAACTATTAATCAAATATCAACTCCAGAAGAATTCATAAATATGTCAGTAGATAATATTTACGAGCTTATGAATGATATTGATATGACTGGTTATTCTTGGAATCCTTATGTATTTAGAGGATATTTTGATGGTAAAGGTCATACCATTAGTAATCTTACTTATATTCATGAGGATAAATGGGAAATAAATTATAATAATCAATATGATCTTATCACTAATATTTTAGCATTGAATGATGCAACTATCAAAAATATTTATTTCAAGGATTTATATGTAGATGTTGATACTACTAGTATAGATTCTAGTAATCATGAATTTAAGATATTTGATAAGGATAAAACTTCAACTATAGAAAATGTTCTAATATCTGGTTACTTAAATTATAAGTATGATGGTAAAGATTTAAGCGGAGTATTTAATTATGAAGGTTATATCGTAGATCATTTATACTTTAATAATAAAAAAATAGAAAATGATATGATAATTACCAATGAACTATTTAATTCGAAAGATTTTAGAGAAAACACTCTTGGTTGGATTTTTAAAGAAAAAGAAGTGAAAGAATATGATGGTTTTATTTATTCTATTATTGATAATAGTTATATTATTATAAATGGATATAAGGGTGAAAATGAAAACCTAGTAATTCCGTCAGTAATTGATGGATTACCAGTCATTTCTATTGATGATTTGGCCTTTATAAATAATAAAACAATTAAATCAGTAGAATTCGCAGATTCATTATTATCTATTGGTGGCTCAATATTATCTGGATGTTCAAATCTTGAGAGCCTAACAATTGGAAATGTTGATATGTATAATTATAATTATGGAAAATATTTATTTGGTAGAAATTACTATGATAATTCATATAGTGCATATGATTCCTATGTACCAAATAATTTTACTACGCTAATAATTAACGGAAGTGGTAGTATTTCCTATTATTCATTTCTTGATTTTAAATCGTTAACTCAAATAATTATTTCAGATGAAATTGAACAAATTGGAAGTTATGTTTTTAGTGGTACGTCTATTTCAAGTATTTTTATTCCATATTCTGTAAAACTCATTGATACAAATGCATTTGCTGAATGCATTAATCTTTGCGATGTTACTTTAAGCAATGGAATTAAAGTAATTAGAGCGTCTGCTTTTTCTGGATGCACAAATCTCAAAAAAATAATTCTTCCCAAAGGAATTGAATATATAGAATCTTGGGTATTTGCCTATGATGTTACCATTTATGCGGAGGATGAATCTTATCCTAGTAGATGGAGTAGTGATTGGAACTGTCATGGGACTGTTATCTGGGGATATGTTGGTACGCTTACTCAAGATGGTATTACATATTTAATTAAAACCGATCATGCAGAAGTGACAAGTATTGAAGGCACAGATGTTACAATTCCAGAAACTGTAGTATACAATGGCATTTCTTATAATGTAACAACTATTAGTAATCTTGGTTCACCAAAGGATTTAGCTTCCATAATTCTTCCTAAAGGAATAGAAAAAATTAATGATTATGCATTTAAAGATTGTATAGCTTTGAAAGAAGTTAAACTTCCAAATACATTAAAATATATCGGTTCCAATGCTTTTTGTGGATGTGATGCTCTTGAAAAAATTATTCTTCATAATGGAATAAAAACAATCAAAAATTATGCATTTTCTTATTGTGATAATTTAAATGAAGTTTACCTTCCAAAGGGAATAGAAACTATTGGTAACAACGTCTTTGATTCTACTGCATTAATCTTTGTAGAAGAAGAATCCTGTCCTAGTGGTTGGGACAGCAATTGGAACTCTGGTGCTTATGATAAGGTAACATGGGGATATGTTGGTACGCTTACTCAAGATGGGGTAACTTATATCATTACTACAAGTCATGCGGAAGTAACAAGTATTGAAGGTGTTGATGTTAGAATACCTGAAAAAGTATTATATGATGGTAAAGAATATCCAGTTACAACTATTAAGGCAAATAGTATTACTTCACATATTGATTCACTCTATATTCCAAAAATTGTTGAAATATTAGAACCACAAAAGGATGAGTTATCTCGTGTAGGAAGATTCTACTTTGGTGTTGATAATAAATTAGAAAGTTGGTCTGAATATATAAGGGAAGATCAAGCTTTCAAAGGACAATTTGAGTTTGGGGTTAAAGGCTTTGTTGAAACTGAAAACATTGATTATTTTATTCAAGGAAATAGTGCTGTAATTTATAAGATTAAAGTAGATGATCCTAGTATTCCAACAAGTATTAAATTTAATGGTACTTCATATAATGTTACAAGCATTTATGATCTTGGTTCACCAGAAATATTAACTAAGATCACTATTCCAGAAGGAATTACATCGATTGGTTTCTATGCATTTAGTGGTTGTACTAATTTAAGAGAAGTAAATCTTCCAAATTCATTATATGAAATATGTGAAGGTGCATTTAGCAGTAGTGGTATTACAAGTATTAATATTCCAGGGTCTGTAAATACAATATGGGATAATGCATTTGCTTCTTGTAATAACTTGACAAGTGTTACCTTAAATAAAGGAATTACTTCTATAATGGAAGGTGCTTTCTCAGGATGTACTAATCTTACTAGTATTATTCTTCCAACAGGAATTACTTATATGGGTTTTTGGGTATTTGATTCTAATTTAACTATCTATGCAGAAGATGAATCATGCCCAGCTGGTTGGAATAATGAATGGAACTCCCAAGGCACTGTAATCTGGGGATATAAAAAAGAAGAATAGTCTTTAAAATAAAATGTACTCTATAGTGATGTAGAGTACATTTTGTGTTTTTATTTAGTCATAATTTATAAACTTTCTTCATACATTTAGATGAAGGAGAATAGATATATGAGTGAAAATATAATAAAAGAAGTAGTAACCCGTACAGGCGGGGAAATGTATTTAGGAGTTGTTGGTCCGGTAAGAAGTGGTAAAAGTAGTTTTATTAGACGTTTTATGGAAGTAAAAGTTTTACCATATATTACGGATGAAACTACATACCATAAGGTTGTAGATGAACTTCCTCAAAGTGGTGAGGGAAAGACTATCATGACTGTTGAGCCTAAGTTTGTACCAACAAATAATATGACAATCACGATTGAAGATAATTTAAATGTCAATATTCGTTTAGTTGATTGTGTTGGTTACATTATGGATAGTGCTAAGGGCTATTTAAATGAAGATGGTACAACTAGACTTGTTCAAACTCCATGGTTCGCGGAGCCAATCCCATTTGGAGATGCGGCAGGAGTAGGAACAAGAAAGGTAATTGAATCTCATTCTAATATTGGGGTTTTAATTACTGGTGATGGTAGTTTTGGTGAATTTAGTCGTGAAGATTATGAAAAGATTGAAGAACAACTAGTTAAAGAATTAAAGGAATTGAATAAACCTTTTGTAATGGTATTAAATAGTGTAAAACCAAATGCTGAAGAAACCCTTGATTTAGTTAAAAAACTAGAAGAAAAATATGGTGTATCAGTTGTTAGTGTTGATGTAACCAAGATGACTAATGAAGATACGGATGCTATCTTAAAGAAAGCTTTAAGTGAATTTGATATTTCCGAATTAAATCTTGAAATTCCAAGTTGGATTAAAGAATTAGATGATGAAGTTCCATTTAAGAAAGAATTTACCACTCTTGTTGGTAGTATCACTGGTGATTACCGAAAGATGAAAGATGTTTTTGTTATTCAATCTAAACTAGAAGAATGTGAGTATTTAACTCATGTTGATATTTTAAACATTGATGCAGGAACTGGTGTTGTTGATTTTGACCTTGGAGTAGATGATTCCATCTATAAAACTATTATTGAAGAAATCTTAGGTGAAAAGATCGATGATAAAGGAGCTTTCATCCATACTTTGCAGGAACTAAAACACGCTAAAAAGGTGTATGATGTTGTTGGAAACTTAGAAAAAGTATATCAAGTAGGTTATGACTTAGTGTTACCTCCACTATCAGAGATTAAACTTCATGAGCCAGTTACCACTAAACAAGGTGGAAGATATGGTATTAAGATAGCCGCAACCGCTAATATCCTTTTGATCAATCGTTTAAGCGTAGACTCGGTGTTTGAACCAATTATCGGTAGTGCAGAGCAATCACAAGTATTAGTTGATCACATGATTGAGGATTTCAAGAATGATCCTGAGAAACTTTGGAACAGTGAAATCTTTGGTCGTAAACTTTGTGATGTCATTTCTGATGGTATTAAGATTAAGGTTAACCAAATTCCTGAGACTGTCTTAACTAAATATAATGATGGTATTACCAAGGTGGTAAACCAAAGTAAAGGCGGAGTAATCGCTATTGTTCTATAAAAAACATTAAAAAACTTAAGTAAAATAAGCAAAATCCTTGAATTTTTACTAAAAACATAGTAGAATATTTTTGGGTGATGAAAATGACAAAAAGTGAGTTAATCAAAGCCATTCACAAGGCTAATGATTTTAACTATGTAGATATTGAATCAATAATTAATCAAACATTTGACTATATCATTGAAGCCTTAGCCGAAGAAGATAAAGTTGTAATTAGCGGTTTTGGAACATTTGAAAAATATTATCAAGATGGTTATAATGGCATTAATCCCGCAACCGGAGATAAAATCTATGTTGAAGGTAATTATAAAATTCGTTTTAATGCTAGTAAACGTCTAAAAGCTAAATTAAAAATAAAATAGGAATACGCATTTTGATAGCAAATACGTATTCCTTTTTTTATTGTTATTGATAATTAAAAGAATTCCCACTCATAGGTAATAGTTTTTGTTTCCCCAACCTTTAAATGTTGAACATGCTTTTTATGTTCAAATTCTTGGTCATGGTTAGTAGGATCAGCACATCCAATCCATGGTTCTAAACAAATGAATGGAGCTTTCTTAGGATATGGAGTCCAAATGCCAAGCATTGGGAAGTTAGGAAAGCGGAAGATTACTCCATGCTTTTGTTCTTTATCTTGTAGCAAAACTTCACTAAAATCAATGTTATCAAAGACTAAAGCATCACCGCTATAATCTTCATGATTTAACATAAGAGGTTTACTAAAATCAATTGTTCTAACTATTTTATTAAAGTTTATTGTACCATCAGATAGTTCAACCTTATATACAGGTTGTTTTTTTGGCGTTTGAATGACTATTTCATAATCTTCAAACTTTTCATCCTCTGTGATAGGGGTTTTAAAAGCAGGATGTAGACCAAAATTGTATGGCATTATTTTATTTGAAAGGTTAGTGATTTTAACATTACTGATTACTTTATCATTTTTTAGTTCATAGGATACTTCCATTTGGAATTCAAATGGATATAAAGATAGGGTATCATGATTACTTTTAAAGATAAAAGCAATAGATGTATTTTCTAAACTTAAAAGTTCAAAATCAAAATCACGAATAAAACCATGTTTAGTTAATGGATATTTAACACCATTGATTATTGTTTCTTTATTTAGAATTGTACCAATACAAGGAAATAAAAGAGGAGCACTACGATTCCAATATTCTGGGTTTGAGTCATGTAGGCGGTTTACTCCTTTAAAGCGTAAGGCTTTAACCTCAGCTCCATGATTTGATACTACTAGTTCAAGATTGTCATTTTTAATTGTATAGATCATAATATCATTCCTTTCTTATATTTATTATATACTAAAATGGAAAAAAAACCTACTCATATACTTGTTTTTTATTTAATGATATTTTGTAATTAGTATAAAATGAACTTTCAAGAAAGTATATGGATTATCTTGAAAATAGTTCATTTCCATATACACTTGAATTAAGAGATCATCCTAGGGAAATTAAAGCCTATCTTGATGGTATTTATAATAGTATTGTTGTTAAAGATATTGCTAATCGTAAAAAGCTTACGGATGTTTCTACTCTTGAGAGTGTAACAAGGTTTATGTTTGATAATATTGGTAATCCCCTTTCCATTAAAAAAATCGCTGATACAATGACTAGCGATGGACGAAAGATAGATGTTAAAACGGTGGAAAGACTTATAACATCATTAACTGAAAGTTTTATTCTATATAAAGCTGAGCGTTACAACATTAAAAGAAAAGAATATCTAAAAACCCTTGAAAAATACTATGTAGTTGATATTGGTATGCGTTATATGTTTCTTGGTAGTCGTACTTTTGATGTTGGTCATATTTTAGAAAATGTTGTTTATTTGGAATTATTAAGAAGAGGTTATGAAGTCTATGTGGGAAAACTTGATGATAAAGAAGTTGACTTTGTAGCGATGAATGAAAAAAGAATTACCTACTATCAAGTAGCCGCAACCGTAAGAGATGAATCAACTCTTGAAAGAGAATTAACTCCTCTTCAAAGTATTAGTGATCATTATCCTAAATTAATTTTAACCTTAGATGATGATCCTGAGGCTGATTACAATGAAATTAGAAGAATTAATGTCTTAGACTGGTTATTAGGAGATAATGAATAGAAATCACTTCGAAAGAAGTGGTTTTTTATTTTGTATTGGTATTATTTTGTATAAAAGCTTAGTTATTATCATATAGTTTAATGGGTAGAAAAAATGAAAATATATC
>SAMEA104315437__coassemble_322_pt1 | contig 28462 bp, 15 predicted proteins | sample SAMEA104315437__metabat2_high_PE_004 | metagenome-assembled genome bin SAMEA104315437 (sample SAMEA104315437) | gut metagenome | biome: Monkey gut; feature: monkey-associated habitat; material: faeces | place: China | collected 2013
ATTCGCCATCATTCATGTGAATTACTATATCTCTAAACCAACTTGAGGTATCTGACTGTCTTTTTACTACTCTTACACTTGTTTTACTGATGTCTTCAAATACTATTCCAAGGGATGGCATTTCAAAGGCTTTGGTTTTTACATCTACTGTATAACTTGCCTTTATTAGTTTTGTTGGATCATCATATGCTGGAGCAGAATATTCAATAGTCGCAACATATTCAGTATCTTCTTGTAATCCTTCAACTGTTGCTACACCATTTACCATTTCTGCAGTTTTTCCATCAATTGTTATTTTAGCATTTTGAATTTCTGAACTATATAGCGCACCACCAAGTGTAAATGAAACACTATTTCTAGTTGTATTTTTTACATCCCAGTTAATGCCAGGGTCTTTCATAACAAATAGAATTGCATTACCAATATGACGTTCTGAACCATCACTAGGACGATTGATTACGTCAAAGTTTCCATATGCATTTCTTACAATTAGAGTTGATGAGCCACCGCCATCAAGATTATAAGCATGAGTACATCCTGCAAGTCTCATAATTTCGCCTTCTTGGAAATATGATAAACCTTGTTCATAGTCTGTTGCTTTACCACGACCATCACCAACCATTAATACAGTTGAACCATCTTCTTTAAAGCCAACAACTGTACGTGGATGAGTTGTATATGCGAATGAATCAGTTGAACCAGCACCAAGAGGATTACCATCTTTTAGTACTTGAGAATTTAAACCACCAGCAGAACCGCCAAATCCACAAAGAACGTTTGGTACATCTGCCCATTCACCAGTTAATGAATGTTGACAACGTACATATGACCCTTGTTCAATTAAACTATCAAGACTTCCATCTTTAGAAATTAGGAAGAATTCTCTCTCAGCATTTTTATTAATTGGTTTTGAATTAGCTCCTAAATCAGTGCGAACATTTTGAATTTCACCTTTAACAAAGATTTGACCTGTATATTTAGAAATACGACACGCATCATATTTACCTACATATACTTTAAATCCTGTTAAATCATATTCTCCTGCACAATCTTTAGTTAAGATTGAAATTCCTGTTTCACATGGAGTTGTATTAACTGTATTAATATTAGCGCTTTTAATTACATTTTTGTTTTTATCTAATACTTCAAGTTGTAATACTGAATTAACAGTTGCACCATTGATAATTGGAGTGTCATCTTTTTTCCATCCAATTTGTGTGTAACCAACATTAGGTTGATATACTTCACCATCTTGAACATGTAGTTTAGCTGGTTCTTTTGTTCCGTTAATATCAAAAGAATCACCGTTTACAGCCGCAACAACAATCCAACCTGGATTCTTTTCTTCAAAGTCCATTGCAGTTGTACGTACAGTACTTGCTGCCCAACCATCGACACTTCCTTTTGACCAAGAAACAACTCTTACAGCGCCATTGCTTTTTGGAAGTTCAACCCATTGAACAGTATTATGACTATATTCATACTTTTTATTATTAATATCATAAATGCCGGTATGAACACCATTATAAGTTGTTTTTACACGTTCTTTATATAATTTAACACCACCCATAAGGTTTCTAGTTTCTAAGTCACCTACACGAATAGCATACTCTGATAATTTAGTTTCTTGCTCTCCTTCAGCGTTAGATGTAATGCCATTATTAACAAAATAGAATATTACACTAAAGCATATAAGGAAAAGAAACATTGAAATACGTTTTAATCCTTTAATCATTCTTTTTCTACCTTTCTATAAATTTTTATGTAATGTTTGTATGATAGTTTAACACATAAATATACCGTTAAACTAATACCTACGAAAAACATAACATAGTTAAATAATATTGATAATGTTCCGACTATTATTGCGATAATAGCCATTAAAAAAGTTGTACCAAAATCTTTAAAAGCCATAATCAAGGCTAACTTAATATATTGTAACAAAGTTAAATCAGAAAAATACACTAACACTAGTGGTAGATGAATTATTAAATATACTACCACAAAAATAAATGATATTGTAACAATTAGGCCAATAAGGTATGTTATACCTTTGCCCTGATTAATATAAAAATAGTTAAAGCTATTATAAAAAAGCATTGCTAGTAAATAAATTACTATTCCTATTATAAATGACTTTATAAAATGTTTTGCAAAGCTTTTAAAGAAATCTTTGAAAATCGTATTGGTTTCATCATCTTCATATTGTCTAATAACATCAGTTACAGCAACAATTGATGGGAAAAACCAAATAATTATTGGAACCAAAGTAAGATAAAACCATATGGTGTCCGTATCCTTACTAAATATCGAATAGATAAATAAGAATATAAAAGAGGGAACGACAACCAAAAAGTTAAGTAAAATCAGGCGCAAAATATAATCTAAAATACGATATAATTTACCTTTTACAAAACGATTTGATGCCATTCCCTTATTCTCCTTATATTTTATCCGATGATACCGGATCTTTCAACACCTTCAATAAATAGGCGTTGAACAAATAGATATCCTATTAATAGCGGTAACATCATCAGTAATGCAGCTGTATTAGATATTAAGGAAGCAAACAATGGGTTATCACGTACATCCTCACCTACTAAGTCAGCTAAATGTTTAAATTGACTTGATTTAAGAAGGTTACCTATCCACTCCGCAACGTTGATTAATTTCATTGTCATCATTGGGAAGGAGTCACCACTTATTTCATACATTTTGGTGTAATATACATCATTCCACTGCCATACAAAGGCAAATAGAGCAACAGTAGTGATTGCACCACGAGCATTTGGAAGCATTACACTCCAGAATGTTCTTACTACACCTGCACCATCGATTTGGGCAGATTCTTCAAGTTCAATTGGGATTCCTCTAAAGAATTGTCTAAAGATGAATATAAATAACGCAGCTCTAATACCTTGACCAGTAATAGACATAATATAGAACACGATATCTTTACCTTCACCTTTTATTGATAATCCTCTAGTAGAACCAGTACAAGCTTTAATAATACCTAAGATATCAAAGTTTGAGAAATAGATTGATCTTGATAAAGCAACTGTTTGGGGAGGAATAATTAATGTTAACATAATTATCCAGAAGATTACGTTGCTTCCTTTAAATTTTAATCTTGCGAAAGCATATCCAGCAAGTGCTGTTGATAATACTTGGCAGATTGTTGATATTGTAGAAACTTTAACGTTGTTAAATAATGAACGCCAATAATCAAGGATTGTTCCAGCAATCTTAAAGTTTACCGTTGAGAATGTTTTTGGAATATATTTAACTAGTGGGTCATTAATATCCATAGGGTCACGTAAAGCAAATGTAAATTGTTCAAATATTGGGAATAGAATAACGAATGAAAGTCCGATAATTAATACTGTTCTTAATATTGAACTAGCTACATCAGCGGTTTTTTGACCTCTTACAGCACGTTTAGTTGGGTTAGAAAGTTCTTCTTTAATACTTTCAAATTTTTGCTTTACAGATTCTTTAAATGCAGCTCTTTTTTCAGCTTTAGTTAAAGGTCTTTTTTCTTCATTTTCAGCCATTTACTTTCTCCCCCTTCCTACTTTTTATCATCATAATAGAAGACAAATCTTGAAACAATTCCTAGCAATATTATTAAAATCAACAATGCTGATCCTAGATATATCCATGACATCGCCGCATGTCTTCCATACTCTGAGTTTTTATATTGTTTGTCGATAATTGTATTAATATCTGAACGCAAGAATGAGTCTACGACAGTATATACAATTACAGTAATAATCATCGGGGAAACCATCGGCAAGGTGATTTTCCAGAATGATTCATATTTAGTTGCACCTTCAATTTTAGCAGCTTCATACAAGTGTTTTGGTACAGATTGAATAGCTGCAAGGAATATTAGAATTTGAATACCTGAGTACGATATTGTATTATAAATGGTATTAGTAATACCACTCAAGAAAGATACTAAGAACTTAGGCATTCGAAGTCCAATCAAGAAGGTTTCCATATTAAACAATTGTGATAATGCTCCCTTACCACCCTGGGCAGCTATGGTCGATAGCGAGTTCGACGACTCCAGAGCAGATGAAATAGCTTCTGAGTTAAATATTACTGGTAAGAAGAAGATTGCTCTTACAATTCCACGACCTTTAAAATCACCATTTAACATAACAGCAAGTAATAAGCTGAAGATTGTTATTACGATAGTATCAACAACAGTTGTTGAAACAGTGTTCCAAAGTTCAACTGGGAAATCTACATTTTCTCTAAATGCATAAATATAATTGAAGAATATTGTCTTTACATTTGGATCAGGTGTTGAGTAATCTTTATTTTGAATGGCTTCTTGAGTAAATGCTTTACCAAACCAAACTTTAACACCACCTTGGAAGATTTCAAGGGTACTTAAAGAGTAAATGAATGATTGAATTAATGGATATAAGAAGAATAAGATAAATCCAATAATTGTAGGTAATAAGAATAATACTGACACAAATACTTTTTGTTGATCATATCTTAATCTATCATAAGTTTTTGACTTTATCCATTTAATTGGGAAGAAGATATAACAGAAATAATGCCATCCTATTGAGATTCCTTTATAAATCTTTACAAGAACTTTATTAGTTAGGAAGAAATTCTTTATGTTGTTCCAGATTCCCTTAAAGAATGAACCGATAGTTGTTTTCTTACCACGGATTTCTTCTTCAATTTCATCTAGATTTACTACCTTATCTTCTGCAAGATAACGTTGTTTAATCTTTTCTACTTCTTCATCATGTAGTTTTTGTTCTTCTTTTTTCTTTTCTATTTTTTTAGCATTTAACTTCTTAGAAAGTTTGCATAGGCAGTGAATACCATACCATGCAAGTACCACTATAGCAGTGGCAATAACGACAATTAAAAGTTGTATCATTAGTGCCACCTCCTATACTAGTTTATAGCTCTTAGCCGCAATGTTTGTACCTAAATAATTGTAGGTTGCGAAAGAGTAATTTAATACAATTTTAATTTCATTAAAACCATTACTGTAAGTAACTAAATATACATTAGGTTCTAATCTTTCATGAGAGACTAAACGACATTCATAAATATGAAGACCATTTAATTGTTGATAGATGTCAGATACAGTATCTACCCAATTGCTATATTCAGTATTATAGTAATTGTTATAATCAGTTTGAATTAATTTTTTAGAGCTATCATAAGTAAATGTAAATTGTGGATTTGAACCAGTTTCAATTAATTTCATAATATGATAAGTTTCACCTGATTCAATTTTTTCATTTATGCTTTCACCTGAATAGTCAAATAAACCATTTACTACTAATTGATAGAATGGAACTGAATAATCAAGTAATTCCTTACGTGATGCTTGATATGGAATATCTCTAGCATGACTAATATAAGGGATAGCATAATCATATGGTTGATAAAGGTTAATGTTTTGAATTTTTTCATTAATTAATTTTAATGATTCAATTTGTTGTCTTACGGCATCAACTTTGAACATTTCATTATTCTTTTTGTAATCACCTGCTAAAGCTGAACCAAATTTATCAATTGATATTGAGTTAATACCAATATTATTTTTGTTTGCTTTTTCAATACCAAATACTTTTATATATGCATCAACTAATGATTGTGAAAATGCTTGATAGTAATGTGGTGATAATACAGAGATTTTACGTCCCTTACCATATGTATTAGTATTTAGATCGTAAGGAGCGTTTGTGATAATTTCACCAATAACATCACGTGTTGTATAGTGATTTCCGCCATAACTTTCTTGATATTTATGTAATTCCCCCATACTAACATATGGATAAATCGTCACATTGTCATTTTTACTAACTAATGCTTTTAGTTGTTTCTTAGAGCCTAAAAGAGTATTTAATTTAATCCTCTTAAATGAAGTATTAACTAAAGCTTCTTTTCTCCAGCCTTTGTAGAATACATTAATGTATTCAACACCAACGCCTAGATAAGTGTCTAAGATTTTACTTAATTCTTCATATGTAGTCATAGTTCCCTTTGCATTATAGCTGAAACCTAAGAAGTTATCAGTATAAGTATAAGCACCTACAACATCCATATCAAGAACTGGAGAGTCTGTTGTATCTTTTTCTTCAATGTCATAACGATTAATTAGAATTTCTCTATATGCTTTAGCAACATCAGAATACTTTAAATTTTCTCCAGTTGTGTTTGCTAAGAATACAAAGTTAATTACTGTATCATCTGTTATACTTTGATTTGTAAATTTACGAACAGCTTCTTTTGAGTAAGTACCAATATATACATCTTGAGATTCTCTTGTATATACTCTAAAGTAATTTCTATTGTGAGTTTCACCAACTTGACCATAGCCAGATGTTGTAGCACGAAGTTCAAGTTGTGCTGCATTATTTTCAACATCAGCAATTACTGCAGATGTGTTATTTACGACAGCATACATTGGTAACATAATATCGTAACTTTCAGCTCTCTTTACTACACTTGTTTGAGCAAGGTCTGTAGTATAAAGACGTTTGATATATGGTTCATAAATATTAGCTTTACCATTATCATGTTCTAGAATACTTCCGCTTCCATCAGGAATTAATGTATAACCACCAACACCTGATTTTGTAGCTGTAAAGTATGGAAGGATATCAATATTACAAACTACATGTGAGCCAATTTCATTGATTGAATCGTTAGGAACAGTTACAGTTAAGCCTTTATCTGTTAGTTTATATTCAATTGCAACTTCAAATGCTACACGAGTTAAATCGATTTCCATATCAAATTCTGAATTATCTTCAGCTAAGTCAGCTGTTGTATATCCTAACCATTCATAGAATAAACGATATAATTCTTTTAATACGATAGAGGACATAAATTCATATTTAGTTCCGCCACCTTTATATTCATAGTAGTCGTAAGTTTTAAGGTTGCCTTCAACAGAACCGCTCATCTTATTATACCAAGAACCATTTGTTTCAAATACTTTACCCCAAATATCATATGCTTTTCTATAATCAACAAGTTGTTGTTCAAGGGTTCTTAGTTCTTCTTGAAGTTTTGTTTTATCGGCCTCAGAAATGCTTCCATCTAATTCTTGTTTGATTTGAGTAATACGAGCATTGATAGCATCAGTATCATAATCTAATGTCGCTTCTAGATCAATTACTCTATTACCTGCTGAATCAATTTTACCCGATGCAGCAATTTCTTTATTGTTAGCTAATAATTCGTTAGCTCTTTCAACAGAGAAATATTTAGGAATACTTGTGTAGTCAATACTACGTTTTTCCATATGATACCATACTTGGATAGTATTATTTTCTTCATCAAATTTAATTGCAAAGTTTGGTTTAACACTGTTACCATTTTCATCAGTAGATGTTGAATAAGTATAGTTACTAAATTCTGTTAAGGCTCCACCTGTTTCACCATAAAAGACACTAATGATAGTACTTTGTTGTTTTGTTAAATTGATACTATCTGGTGTTTGAGGATTTGAGTACCATTCATATCCTGTTCTTGTATCAACAACTTTAAATGTTGTTAATGAAAGATTCATATAGAACTCAAAGTTTCCTTTTTTCATCATTAGTTGATAACGATTAGCATACTCACTCCATTTAACTAATTGTTTGCTTGATGCAACATTAATTAAATCTTGTAGTTTATCTAATTCATTTTGATATACATCTATTTTTTCTTGATCAACTTTTGTTGAATAGTCATATGCACTTGCTAAAGTATTATTTCCTAATTCATCGAATTTACCACAGTCATTGTAAATTGCCATAAACAAATGATAATCATTTACAATAGAACCAATTTGTTCAACGTAGCCTTCATCAATAATTGTGTAATAAATAGCTCCATCTAATGCTGTTACAAGTTTTAACCATTCTTCTTTAGTACCTTTATAACCATTACTCTTAATAAAGTCATAGGCACTAAATTTTGTTGATTTTGTATATTTATTAAATCCAGCTACTTCGATAACCCAATTTTTACGAGCAGTTGCTTCATCAGATGATGTTGGTACATATCCGTTTTGTACAGCTTTTTCATACATTGAATCACTACCAGTACCTGATGCATTAGCCAAATCAGCAACAAAGGATGAGAATGAACTTGAATATCCTTTTGCTAGAATTTGATTATATACATTTAAAGTATTATAATTTAAAATAACATTTATTAATTCATCTTCTGTTCCTGAATATCCTAATGATGTTACAGCATCATAAAGAGATTGTGCAGGTCTTAATAAGTAGTTAACACTCATTTCAGCAAATATCCAATCTGCTTTTGTTCCAGTATATACATTAGATGCATTTCTAATATTATTTTTTAAAGTTGTAATACGATCTTTTATTGATTTTACAACATAATCTAGTTCTTCTTCATATCTTGCAGTTTCTACTTTCTCAGCTGGAGTCATTTCTGTTCCATCTTCATGGTAGAATGGGCTAACATATTCAGTACTAGTTATATTATATTTGTTTTCATTAGCTTTTAAATCATCATATGTTTTAAAGCCTTCAAGTTTTGACCAATATGTATCTTTATCTTTATTATTTGCAGATACACCTTTGTATCTATCAAAGCTAAATATTCCAATAAAACTAATTATTAAAATACAGATTAGGGCAATCAAGCCTCTTCCAAGGTATGTCCAAAAAGCGTGTTTCTTCATGTCCTTACCTCCTATAGGAACCTTGTCGCAATCTCTTTATATATGGAATATATGAATCCATATATTTGTTGCGATAGGTCGAAAATCAATAATGCGATAAACACAATTATACATAATGCAAGGGCAGTAAGTAAGATTGAACCAATAGTTTTAAAAATACCATATTCATGAATTACTACAAATCCCATAAATGCCATTAAGCATAATAATGTGATGGCAACAATCTTAATTAGCGTTAAGAATTGAGCTTCATCAGTTGTTAAAAAATTACTTAACAAATCATATAAGAAATTTATTACGATAAAAGGTTGTAATGAATAACAAATCATCATAAATATTTCTTTCATTTTTCCTTTACCGTTCATTAGAGTAGTAACACTCCAATTTGAAACCGTAATTACAATTACTGGAACAACGGTATATACTAAAATTCTAATACTACTAAATTTTGTTTGGTCATTTTTGTTAAATGCAGGACCTATATACTTGTATGCGACAATTTGTTCTAAAACAAATGTTGCAAGTAAGAAGATTGAGACCCACATTTTACCTCTTTTTTCATTTTTAAACTCAGTGAATCCTTTAATAGGATGAGTTAATATATATGCAGGGAATGCAACAGTTTCGGTTAAAAAGTATTTAGTTTTTGAACCGACTTTTTTCATTATTGTAACAAATTGTTCCATTTTGTTGAATTTCCATATTAGAAATAATCCAACAGATAGAAGCGCGAATATCACTATGAGAGTAATTATGAATGCCATTATTCATCGCCTCCTTCATCTACGTTAATATTCAAATGTCTTGACTTAACTTTTTTGTAAATTTTAATTCCAACAATGCCAATTACAACTAATATTACTGTGGTCATAATTGGTGCAAAATACTTTCTTAGAACTGCATCACGATACAAGCTATATGCTTTTGAATAGTATGTTGCATTATGTGCAGATTCGAATAAATCCATAGCTTCTTTATATTCTTTAATTGTAGAAGCTCTTCTTAATACACTCTTACCAATACCTAAATATGCAAGTTCATAGTTGGTATTAATTCTTGTAACTTCACGCCAGTAAGTTTCAGCTTCTTCAATTTCACCTAATTGATAGCATGATGTTGCTTTGTTAACATATGAACCAAATTTTGTTGTATTGTAAACTACAATACTTTTTGAAGCAGCATCCAAGACGATTACTAAATCATCTACTACTTCTTTTCCATTTTCATCAGTGTAAGTACGTTTATAATAATCTACAGCAACGGGATTAATTAATATGTTAGCCATACTTTCTCCAATACCTTGGCTAGAAGTACCACCAGGTTGTCCACCTGTAATATATAGAAGGTTACCTTCCATATCGTATGTAAATAAACGGCCACGTTTATTATCAACAATTGTAAATACACCACTCTTATTATCTACTGCAACTGCAGCAAGTGATGATGGACCCTTAATTACGTTTTTCTCTGTTGTCGAAACGACATATAGAGCATCACCATTTGGTTTTACATATCCATTACGTTTCATAACGTCTTTACCAGCAGTATTAATTGCTTTAACCATGTTTGCTTGAGTTGTTCCTTCTTCTGCATCATTATCAGGAAGAGATGTTGCATATAAGAAACCTTCACTATCCATTGTTATATTTGTAAACATTGGCGGTAAGTCAAGTTTCATTGCTTCAAGTTGTTCTGGAGAGAATATTTTATACCAGAATGCTTTTAATGGATTAGCTACAACTTCATTTTTACCTAGGAATCTATTGAAAACTCCCATACGTGTATCTTCTTTTGCTCTTGAGAATTCGATGATACCTTCATATACATCTTTCGCGATAGCATATACACGACCAGAAACATCGACAGCTACTTTTGTAGGTCTAAATAAGGTTCCATTTTCTGATTTTGAATCAAGTGGTTCACCAGAACTTACTTGATAGAAAGTTGGATCATTTGGAGTAACAAATACATTGACTACTTCAAAATTAAAGTTAAGTTGAATTATTTCACAGTTTTCTGTATCTGCAATATAAATTCCTGAACTTGTTACAGTAATACCTTCAGCAGATCTGATTCTAATAGCATGTCTAGAATAGTCTTTTGAATAAGGTATATATGGAGCATGGACAAGTAAATCATCAGATTTAACTTGTTCTTCTGTAATCTTATCAAGTGGAGTATTAAATGAATAGTACTCATTAAGCGATTTTACAAGACGATCTTCAATGGTTTCACCTGTTGCTTCATCGATAACATCTTGACAGAATGGGAATTCATCAATGATTTTTTCCCATTTGAATTGTTCATTAATTATTGCGATTTGACCTACGTTAGTAAGGGTGATTGATTTAGGGTCTACGGTTGTTCCATCTTCAGCAACATAACCTTCATGAAGAACAAAATCAACACCGCTTGTTGAAGAATTTAGAAGATAGATTTTTCCATCATAAACTTCCATATCTTTTAAGTTATCCATTTTAACAGTTTTATCTTTTAACTCAGTAGGTACACTGTCATCTGCTTTAATTGTATTACTATAATAAGTTAAATCATATGCTAAACCTTCTGATGAAGGAATTACATTTTTAAAGAAATCATAGTTATAACTTGAAGCTTTAACGTTCATTAATGCTGTTGTGCATAAACAAATTAATAAAGTTCCAAGAAATATAAAGGATGTTTTAAATAAAGTTCTTTTCATCGTGTACCTCCTATTTCATACCGGAGTGAGCCATTGTTTCAATGATTTGGCTCTGTGACAAGACAAATACAGCAATTGGTACAATCATCATTATTAACATAACGGCTGATGACGTACCGGTTCTTGCAATACCACCAGCAACAATTTGGTGTAGTGCATAACTTAATGGTTTAATTTGTTCACTATAAATAAATGATCCACCATCATTATTCCATAGTTGTTGGAACAATAGAATAATTAGCGTTAACCATGCAGGTTTAACAAGTGGCATAACTACACGCCAATAAATTTGAAATTCATTTGCACCATCGATTTTAGCAGATTCAATTAATTCCATCGGAATATCTGCCATGAATTGTTTCATCAAATATAAACCAAGTGAATATGCAAATGCAGGAATGATGATTGCAAGTTGTGTATCAACAAGTCCTAACCAGCTAAATACAATATATCTTGGCGTCGCTGTTACTTGTGCGGCAAACATCAATGAATAAACAACAAGACCAAATATAATTTTGCTTCCTGGGAATTTATGCTTTGCAAGTGGGTATGCAGCCATAGAAGCAATTAATACGTGTCCTACTGTACCAGCTAAAGTGATAAAAATTGTATTAAACAAATATCTAGAGAATGGCACCCAAGAATCTTCTAACAAGATTGATAAATCTGAGAAGTTATCAAGTGTTGGATGTTGGAAGAATAATTTAGGTGGGTAAATGAATAATTCATTTAAGGGTTTAAAAGCAGCACATATTGTATAAACTAGTGGATATGCACTAAATGCACCAAACAATAATAGGATTAAGAATAATGCGATATCACCAGCAACGCTACGACTTACTCTTTTACGTTTTTTAATTAATCTTTTTTTCTTTTGACGATAGAAGAAGAGTTCTAATTTTCCCATCTTCGATTCATCACGTATACCATATTTTTTAAGTTTACGTTCTTGACGTTTTATACGTTTCTTTTCTTCTTTGGAAAGTTCAACTGATATTTGGTCGTCATCTACATTAAATTTTTCATTCATATCATGAACCTACCCTTCTAATAATTTTTCTAACTAATAAGTTAGCAGCAATCATAATTATAAATAGAATTGTTGCGATTGCGGATGCATAACCCATTTCCATTCTAACACTTCCGTAGTCCATTAAGTGGGTTATTATCGTGTGTCCCGCATATTCAATGGATGGGAATCCCGCAATCTGAGTGGAAACTTCAGCTACTGATAAACTTGATGTAATTTGCATTACGGCACCAAACAATAGTTGAGATTTCATTTGTGGTAAAGTAATATACCATAGTTCTTGCCAACGGTTTTTAATACCATCTATAGCACCAGCTTCATAAAGTTCACGGTTAACACCTTGAAGACCTGCAATAAAAGCAAGGAAACTTACACCAAGTGATAGCCATAGTTGGACAATAATTAGGATCCAAATAATATATTTTGCATCTTGTAACCATGTAATTGGTTCTTCTATAAAGTTAAGTTTTAGTAGGAAGGCATTAGCGTATCCATAAATATCACTACTAAATATCAATTTCCAAACTAGATAAACGTTACCAGAAATTGATGGGGCATAGAATATAAGTGTCATAAAACTACGTGCAAGTGGTTTTAATTCATTTATTAGCCATGCGAATACGAAGGCCATTAAGTAACTTAATGGACCAGTAATAACAGCAAGGATTGCTGTATTACGTAATGCGATTGTGAAGACTTTATCATCTACAAATAAACGCATATAGTTTGACCAACCATTAAATGTTGGGAATTCTAATAAGTTAAAGTATGTAAAACTTAAATATAAAGACATTAATACAGGTACAACTGTAAATAGAATGAATAAGATTGTGTAAGGGGCAACAAGATAATAATATTGTCTCTTAACGAAAATTTCTCTTCTTAAATGTCCACCACGTTTACTCCAACGTTCCATACGACGAGTTAGAGAAATGCGATCTTTTTCAATGCGATATCTTTGAAGAAGACGTTCATGAACTTTTAAGTATTCACGATATGCTTTTTCACAAGCATGTTTTGGATCTTCTTCTTCGGCTTCGATTGCAGCATAATTTATACCACTTGTTGTAACTTCTGATTCAGTTGTTACTTGTGGTTTTTCTTCTACAACTTCAGGATTATTTTTTGCTTCTAATTCATTACGTTTTTTCTCTTCAAGATAAGCTTTTTTAAGTTCTGCAAGTTTTATCTTGCTTTCTTCAACTTCATGTTTTAGTTTAGCGATGTTAGCTTTTACAGTATCGAAGTATTCTTTATCTTCTTTTTTCCATGCTGCTTTCTTATCTTTCATGGCAGCTTTTAAAGCAACTTTTTCTTCTTTCTTTTCAGATCTTGTAAGTTTTTCACTATTAGTTCCGGTAGCTGCACCATAAGCATAACTACTGATAATAACTTTTAAATCATATTTAGCTTGTTTAACATCAACTTCTAATTTTTTGATTACTTTTATTACTTCTGCAAGTTCTTGTTTAACATTAATGAATTCTTCATTTAAACGATTATTTGGTTCTTTCAAACTATCTAATTTTTGTTTTAGTTCTAAGCTATGTTTACTTAATGATTCATATTGTTTATTACTAATTTCTAATTGTTTTTGTGATTCAATTAATTTATTATAATTTGTTTCAATTCTTTGAAGAGTGTTAACATTAGTAATTGTTTGTTTTAATTCTTCAAAAGTTACTTTTCCTTCTACGAAGTCATTAGCAAGTTGTTTACTCTTTTTCTTTGCATTACGATGTGCAAGTTCAGCTTGGAAACTTTTTGAGTTTTTGTTTCCACCTCTAAAAACGACAACACCAAGGAAGATTAGAGCTATTAAACTAATACCTAATAAAATGTATAAAAATACCATCTCATCAATCCTCCTTTCTATTTACGTTTTTCAAGTTTAAATTCTTCACGTTTACGATCTATTTCATTGTTAATCTTTTCAGCATATTCAAATAGAACTTCACGAGGATTATAAAGTTTATTAATTACTTGACGATAAGCATTTTCCATTTCACGACCAGTAATATAACTACCAGCAATTTGTGGGATTTCACAAGATTGTTCCCATTGTTTCATTAGTATTTCAAGGTCATCTTTTGGCCATGCAAGAGCGTTAAGAGCTTTAACATTTGCTGTAGTATGACGAGCAGCAGAGCCTAGAATTCCTTCCATCTCACGTCCAAATGATACTTGTGATTCATATGATGACCACCATTTAACGAATTCCCAAGAATCATTCATTACTTGTTCACTAGCTAAGGCAGGTTGTTTCATTACTACACAACCAGAACCTGAGGCAGTAGCAGTATGATTGATTGTACCATCAGCTTGACGAGTACCAGGAATCATGTGGAAACTCCATTTACCTTTTAGTTCAGGAGCAAATACACTTAATGTATTATATAATTCATAATACGCTATACCAATTGGCATTTCACCAGATCTAAAACGGTTAACAAATGATGCTGATTTAGGGAAAGAATATAATGTATAGAATTCAGTCCATTGTTCAAAAGCATCCATTGCCTCATTACTAGATAAACCAGTTTCTTTATTGTCTTTTGTGTAAAGACGTCCATTACGTTGATATAATAAAGTTACAAACACAGGGTTTAATGCTGAAGCACCAGCATCATTTACTGGTAGATAGAATTGAAGTTGATCTGTTTGTAGGTCAGCTACTAGGTCTATTACATCTTCCCATGTCATTGAATCCCAGTCATAAACATCACTTAATCCTTTTTCATCCATAATGTCATCACGAACGAACATCATTAAGAATATTTGTTTTTCTGGAAGGGCGTATGTTCCAGTTGTTCCATCACGTGGATCTGGAATTGTTGTATCAGTATAATATTTACTATCAAAATAGAATTGGAATTGACTTAGTGAACTTTCCATATAGAAGTTATTTGGAATAGAATCACTATTTAGAATTTCTGAATAAGATTTTGTGTCTTTTCCAGTAACTCCATTGATTTCTGCATATCTTCTTACAACAGCTTCTTTGTATGTCTCACCTTTCCATACGAAGGCGAAATCTTTATCTTTTACTACTGGTTTGTACATTGTGATGAAGTTTCCAGTAGAATCTTTTTTAACTGTACCATCTTCATTATAGCAGTAAGCATCTGCATAAACTATTGCACCATTAGCATCAAGTTCATAAATGAATGATGATAGGTCAAGTACGGCATTTCTTAATGCATAGTTAACAGGTAAACTTGAATCAACGTTTAAAGCAACATCTGGGCCGATTCCCGCAAGTGTTGCTTTTAACAATACATCGGCTGCCGTTAGTTTTAATTCAACGTTAATGTTGGTTTTTGGAGTAAAGTCAGTATCAATTAAGTTTCTTATAACATTAGCTTGGTCTCGGCCTTGAGTCATCCAAACTTCAATTGTACGTTGAGTATTTCCGCCTTCAACAGTTTTACTAATTGATGAATAATCAATAAAGAATGATAGGAAGAATGAAACAACGCCATCCCACATGCCACGGAAGAAACTTTCATTTGGTTTTTGGATTTTTACATCTGGAGTATGTACTTCAATATAATCAATCATTAATGGTAATTCTCTTAAATCATTAAGAATGGTACCAAGAGATGAAATGTTATTGGAGAATGTACTTAAACGATTAGGAATTGAACGAAGGTTATCTTTTAAGAAGTCAGTCAATTGAACAACTACGCTATCGATAACACCAGTTTTATCACTCTTTGTTCCAGAAATTCTAGTAATATTATCAGAAATATCTTGAAGTTCATTACGATATTGAGCGATTAATCCATCTTCGCCTGCATATTCAGGGAAACGAACATGTAATTGATAGTCACGGTTAGCATCTGGAGTAACAGTTGTATAACTAATAATTGAACGATATAAGTTATTTAATTTTGTTACAACATCTTGAATGCGACTAATTAATGATGCATATTCACCTAATGTTACTTCCATACGAATTTTATGTTTGATTGCATTTCCGCTTTCATCTTTTGCTTTAAAGTAGAATAGGAAGTCTCCATCTTCATTTCCTAATGTTACATTTTGCCATTTTCCACTATAAGCGAATTGAACGTCATTTAGTTCATCGAATAATATTTCATCATCAATATAAACCATACGGCTTGAGTACATTCCTCTTACCATATTTTGTTTAGCACGCATTGAAATATTATAATAACCATCTTCAGGAACTGTGAACTCCCATTCAATCCAATCACCTAATACTTTCCAACTAGTACCACCGATTGCGTTTAGGTAAGTCTTAGTATAAGAGAAAGGTTCTGTTAAAGAACTTGAACGGTCAGTTGTTGGATATAGAGTAGGAGAAGATTTATATAAACTTCTTTCTGCTTCAAATCTATATGATGAATTAGTTAAATTATTATTTGGATAAGTTTTTAATAAATCATTTAGATAATCCTTATAAACTTTTTGTTCAACAGCTGTTTCAACAGTTAACTTATATATTACAAGTGGTTCTTTTACTGCATCAAATGTAATATAATTTAAACCTTCTTCAAAGTAAAATTGATATGGAGCTGTTTCATAATACATATAGTCTCTTAGGTATGTTCCTGTATATGTATGTTCTTCAACTTGTTTTGGTTTTAAGTGGTTACCTCTTGTATCAGATTTGAAATTTCCATCTTCAAAAGATTCTTTAGAATCTTTCCAAACACGTGAGAAGGTTAAGGCTTCAGTACCTTCAAAAGGTGTTTCACCATTAATTTTAATGCCTCTTTCAATTGATGAACTATATCCCTTAACTGTAAAATAATCTAGATAAATTGAATAGAAACCAGCTTTTTGAACGTTAAACGCAAGTGAAACACTTCCTGAATCTTCTTGATAAATTAGTTTAGAATTTTTAAGTTCATCACTAGCATTATCAACCACATAAGGTCTTGAACCTTTATCAGTTCCTTCAGTTACTTCATAGTCATATGGTCTAACGCCTGATTTATTAGTATCACTATGTTCAGCATCATAGTTATCAGCATTAGCTATTATTTCTACTCCTTGAGGATAATAGTCCTCATTACCATATGTTTCTAAGTGGTGTGCTTTCTTTTCTTCTAAATATTTGCTGTAAGCTCCATTACTCGAGGTAGAACTTGAGGTAGTACCAGTTGTTGTTGTTGTATTATCATCAGCATATACATGACTTTTTACAACGCCACTAGCATTTAAAAGAAAGTAAGATGCACAAAGAAATATTAAGGTAAAAATAAATACTTTTCTAATTCTCTTCATATTTTATCTCCTTCCATCTATAGCTGTCAAAATATTAATTAGCCATTTAATACGATTACTACTAGGTATAAACCCAGCTTCAACATTTCTGATTGACCATAATTCGTGATGTTTTTTAATAAAAGCATTAAGAATTAAGATGTCTTTTTCAAATACGTTGTGTTCATCATTGAAAAGCACTTTTTTTAGATTACGTTGAATATCAACTAAGGTTAAAAGTAAATTTATGCTGTTTTCAACTTCCCCTTTAACTAAAGTATCTTCTAAACGAATATCTCTCATTACATCATTAAACATCGATTCTAATTGTTTTAGGTTTTTATCTTCAATTAGATTTGATTTCATTTTTTCCAAGAAGTATTTAATTTGATCTTCTTGATTTTGTGAGTGTTCAGCCCATAAAATAGCACTGAACAATCTGCTGCCATAATCACGATACTCTCCTTCAAGAGTAGTGTATGTAGCAAGTTTTAAAATTGCATTTGAAGAAATAGGACCAACTAATTTATCAAGATATGGTTTAATTATTCCTTCATTTGGCTTTGACCATGCACATTCAGATCCATAGATAAATCCTGGATAACTAAATGGCAAATATTGTAAATGGCCAATGTCACCCCAATCAGTAACTAAAAGGCCAAGTCCTTGATACTTTTTGGTTGCTTCTGAACTATTTTTAATTGAACCAACCATATCATAGTATCTAGAAGTGATGGTACTCCATGTTGAAGTTCCTGGAGCCATCATAAATTTTACATCGTGTTCCCTAAGCATTTTCCCATGTGATTCAAAGTCATAATTTAAGTTATAACCCCAATCAACAAAGATTAAATCTTTTGGTAAACGATGTAACACCTCAGGATGATGAATTAATACATCACCCCACATAAGTGGCGTCTTTTTATATTTTTTAACTACCTTATAAAGTGGTAGTAAAAAATCAATGTATACATCCGCAACTGATGTTTTTTCACATGCTTCTTTGCTTTTTCCGTGACCTAATTCATAAGGTTCATCAAAATTCATATTAAAATATTTTGATTTGAAATGTGGTAGCATATCATCATACATCTTTTTCACCAGTTTAAAACTCTTAGGATTAGTTGGATCTAAAGTACTTGAAGAGCGATGAGATCCCCATATAGTAAATCCATCAGGGCATTCAGCTAGTTCATGATATTCTTTTTTCATAAGCCAAGCATTCATATGACCAAAGCCATTTTGATTTGGAACAAGATCAATGTAGTTCTTTTCCGTAAACGTTTCCAATTCAAGGTAATCATTAAGCGTTATATAATTTTTTTCAACTAACACATCTTTAAAACTTTGATACTCATATGAAAAGCCTTCAACATAAAGTTCTAAATGATTGTATTTTAAATCTGATAAAATTTGAACTATTTCTTTTAAAGTTTTTAATGTTGGAACTTTTGAACGACTTATATCAATCATTGCCCCTCTGATTTCAAGATCAGGGTAATCTTTTATCTCACAACACTCAATGTTTTTGTTTTCAACACATTGTTTTAATGTTTTTATTCCATAAAAGATTCCAGCTTCAGTTGATGCTGTTATCTCAATTTTGTTAGGATTAACTACTACTAAGTATTCATCTTTTTTTAACTTTTTACTGTATATAAATTCTATATCTATACATGATGTCTCGTTATTTAATTTTATGTCTTTAAGCTTTAAATCTTTCTTTAATATCTCAATTAAATTTTCAGAAAATTCATTGTTTTTAATTGTTAATTCACGATTTAAATTGAATTTTCCAGAGGTTGTTTGGAAAGACTTGGGGGTAGGAACTATATACATATTTTGCCATCTCCTTAAGGTTTGCGCTTTTTTCCCAATTTACTTAACTTATTATATCAAAGTAAGCGTTTTTATTCAAGTGATAAACTTAAAAAAAATGAAATTAGCAGAAATTGTCACTAAAAGCAGAAAAAAGCATCCAATTTAGGATGCTCTTTGTTTATTTCCATAATTTTTTAATCGTATCTAATGCTTCATCTTTGATTTCATTTTGACCTTTTACAAGATCATGATATGTGAAAAAGATTGTCCCCGCAACGTTATTAAAATTACAATTAAATCTTAATTGATTTTCAATTTCATTTGGATTTTGCCATACTTCATTAGAACCCATTTGATATAATCCCATACCAATATAAAGAATCGTATGTGTTTCATTACAAATATCACTCCACCATTTTGTTAGATCATGGTATGTAACATCTTTTCTTTCAAATGGGAAGTATACTTGAGGTACTACATAATCAATCCAGTTTTCCTTCATCCAAAGGTAAACATCGGAATAAAGTTCACTATAGCATTGTAATGCACCAGCAGCATTGTATGATCCTTTTTCCCAACCACCTTCAAGAATAGCAGAATTTGTACGATAGATTGCGAAAGGACTAATTCCAAATAAAACTTTTTTATTATTTTTGCTAAACGAATTTTTCAATGCATCATGAATGTTCTTAATCATTTTATTTACATTCATTCTTCTAAAATCATCAAGGCATTGTGTTTCATCTAAACGATATTTTAAATAATCTTCTTGTTCTCTTTCTTCTGGGATTTTTGCATATGGATAGAAGTAATCATCTATGTGAACCCCTTCTACATCGTAGTTGTCAACTACTTCCATTATAGTTTTAGTAACAAAATCAATTACTTCGGGATGACTTGGAGAAAGAATTATTTTATTAGCACCATCTAAGATAGTGTGTTCAGGATGAAGTCTTGCAAAATTGTTTGGTGCAAGAGTCGCTAAATATTCCTCTTTTGTCATGTTTAGTTGATCTAATGATGCTTGTGATACTCTATATGGATTCATCCAAGCATGTACTTTAATATCATGTCTTTTAGCTTCCTCAATGACATATTTTAAAACATCAAAGCCAGGATCTTTACCTTCTTCTCCCGTTATGTATCTAGACCATGGATTTAGTTTTGATGGATAGAAAGCATCATTGTTAGGACGAACTTGGAAAATTATTGTGTTAATGTTATAACTTGCAATATTTTCAATCATCTTTGTTAAGTATTCTTTATATTCATTTTCAGGTAGGCCTTTAGGAACATCAATATTGGCTACGGTAGATACCCATACGCCTCTTACACTTTGATTGTCAAAATGATATTCAGGAATTTCTACAACTTCATCAGAATTCCAATAATGTACATATTCATCACTACGATATTTATTTAGTTTCATATTTAGTCTCTCTTTCTTATAATAAATAAAGCACAAGTAATAATTGTTATACCAGCAAGCACTAGCTCAATATTTTTCTTACAATTACAACCCTTTGGTTTGGTTGGAACTTCTGGTTCAGGTTCTAGATCTGGATCATTATCACCTGGATCATCAGGTTCTACTAGTTTTGTAATATTAAATGTATTAGATGTAACTTCAACTTGATTATCATTATCACTTACTACGAGTTTGAATTTACAATTTATATGAGGAATAATTGTTGAATAATTAAATGTTAATTCTCCAGGTTTAATTTTTCCTTCATCTATTAGTTCATATTCCCCATCATCTACAGAGATATATAGTTTATAATTTAAGTTTGTTTGTTCATCATCTGTAATCGTTGCTTTAAAGTTTTGAACTGTTTTTATATGGAAATCATCAATATTTGGAAGCGTAACTATTGGTGGTGCACTCTTGATAGAAATTGGTGCATCCACTTGAACAGTATCAATTATGTCTTTTACTATTACAATTATCTTTCCATTGTTAGTAGAAAAATGTGGTGCTTTAAATGTAGTATGATATTCTTTAGATGTTATTTTTTCATCCTTGACAATTTCCGTACCAATTGATGAACCATTTGAAGAATATATAATTGTTAAATAATAATAATCACTATCATCATCTTCAATTGTTACATCTACATTTATTTCTTCATCATATAAAAATTGATTTTTGTTTACTTTTAAATCTACGGTTGGGCGATTATTTTCTAGTACTAACCATTCAACATCTTCATAGATTGAGTTATCTTGATCAAAAGTTACAAGAGCATATACCTTGTTTTCATTTTTTGTAAATGTTAGTTCTTTATTAGGATTAATTTCTAAGGCTCTAAGGTTTGAAGGGACAAAATCACCAAGGTTTGAAGTTTGTTCATCAAATTCATATATTCCATAACCCTTAGCTTTGTCAACCTTATTAACTTTAATTGATACTTGGTTTTCTTCAATATTAATATTTTTAGGAGTAGCCTTTTGTGCTACCTTTTTATCATATGTGTATGCTCCATAAAGCGGAGTTAAAGCATTATATTTCCAAGCATATTTTGCGACAGTTGACATAGCAAGGCCACCATCACGAGTAAGTAGGCTTGAATAACTAAATATGAAATATCCTTCTACCTTTTCAAGATGAGCAGAATTGTAAGTTACTTGGTAATACATTTCTGTTAAACCATATCCCCATGATTCTTTTACTTGATATAGAGCAGTACCCATATATAGTTTAGTTTTACTATCTTTTAAAGCATTGCTCCACCATTTAGCAATAACATCATAATCACCTTTTAGGTGAGTATAATTTTGAGGAGTAATATAATCTATCCATTCTTCTTTAGCCCATTTTAAGGTATCAGCGAATAAATCTGAATATGAATAATAGTTATTACAACTACCAAGCATTCCGCCTTCTGCTCCTCTTTGAGGTTCACTTGAACAAGCCTCAACAGTAGGTGCCCAACGTGATGCGGGACTTATGCCAAATGCACATTTTACTTCTTTAGTATTATTTTTTTCTCTAACTGCATCACTAATTTGTTTAATTAGTTTATTTACATTTTCACGGCGCCAATCATATATATTAAGAGGAGTCGTAGTTTCACTTACATATTGTTCATAATCAGCCATATCAACCCATGGTTCTGTTGAGAAGGTATAACCCTTATAAGCTGCATTACTTCCTATATAAGATGCATCATTTGGATAAAAATAGTCATCAAAATGAATTCCATCAATGTCATAGTTTTCTACAATTTCCATTATGGTATTTGTAACATGATTTCTTACTTTTTCTGATGCAGGATTTAAAACAAACAAATCTTCTGCTCCAAGCACAACATTATGATGAAGTTCATTACCAGTTTCAAAAACTGGATTATCAATGCCTTCTGCTTGTTCTTTCTTTCTTCCAAAGTATGTGTCTTTAAAGTTATTTAATTCAGTAACATCAATATCTTTAATTTTTTCAATACCTGTCGCTGGATCTTTTACCATCATAGAAGTAGTGGAACCAGTTGATGCACGATAAGGATTTAGCCATGCATGATATTCAAGGCCTCTATTATGGGTCACCTCAATCATCCATTCAAGAGGATCCCAACCAGGATCAACACCATATCCTGCTAAATACTCACTCCAAGGATTATACTTAGATGGATAAAATGCATCATTTGCAGGTCTTACCTGGAATACGATTGTATTAAAATGATTTGCTTCAGCATTATCTAATATTTTGATATATTCATTCTTCCATGATGAAATGGCAGCTTCATCTGTACCTAGTTGACGGTCAATATTAAGATTACCGACAGTCGCAACCCACACAGCTCGCATATCTGTAGATACTTGAGTATATGGAACAAATTTTCCATCCCATGCTGCTTTTGATACAGTTGTACAAATTAGCATGAAGAAGGCTAACAAACAAATTCCCATAAGGGCTACTTTTTTAAATAATTTCTTCATTAACTTTTATTCCTTTCTTATATCTTAAAAAATTATTGTAAGCTATTCCTTCGATTTCTTCTTTGGTTAGATTTCTCTTCATTAATTCTTTAATTAAATTTTGAGCATCCATATGGCCTCTTAAATCATCTAAGTTGGCATTATGATCATCGTAGCTCTTTAAGAAATCCATAATGTCAAGGCCAAGCATAACATGATCAATTCCTATTTTTTCGCCAAGATAAATGATTTGATCGGCAAGACCGATCGTGTTTTGTAGGCTTGGATCTTTCGAAACAAAGTTTCTCGCACTAACGGCTCCTACATATCCTCCTACTTCTCTCATTAATCTTAGTTGATCATCATTTAAGTTTCGGCGATGATCACTTAAAGTATATGCATTAGAATGACTTGCGATAATATTATGAGGCATATATTCTAAAACATCATAAAAACTTTTTATATTTAAGTGTGATACATCAATGACCATATGATGTTTATACATATAATCCAAAAATTCTTTTCCAAGGTTTGTTAATCCACGATCTTTGTCTCCCGCAACCCCTGTTGCTAGATGATTTTCTTCATTCCATGTAAGCGTAGCATGTCTTACACCAAAATTATACATTTCATTTAGTTCATCTAAAGTATGAACATTACGAAGCCCTTCTAATCCAAGTAACACATCATAATTATCTTTATATGGCTTAAAGGCTTCATATGCTATTTTATAGGCTTCTAGTACATTAAAATCATACTCACTATAAACTACCCAAATTCCTCCATTTATTTCCCCTTGTTTCATGGCTTCTAAATGATATTTTCGAAAAGGATCTTTAATACCTTCTAAAGTTCTTTCGTATAAATTTGAAAAAACATCACTATGTGTATCATATATTTTCATTGTCATTCTCCCTTTTTTTATTTTTTGTTTTTAGTAACTTTATTATATAATATTTTCTTTAAAATAGCAAATATTTTAGAAATAAAAGGGCTAAGATATCTTAGCCCTCTAAATACTATTTTCTTTTTCTTACTATAAACATAAAGCATGTTAAAGTTATTATTAAAGTAGTAACTTCCAATATTGATTTTTTACAATTACATCCTTTTTTATCATCCACTACAGGATCATCTGGAACTGGAGTAGGGGTAGGATCATCAGGTTCTACTTCTTTTTTTACAACAACTAAATCGCTATCTAAATATTCAGTAATGCCTTTGTTGTCAATTAATACTCTTATCTTAAATGATGTGTCGCTTTCATTAATTTTATACATTGTACCTATATAATTACCTTCAACGATACCTTCATCCAAAACTTTGATTATATTATTATCATTATCAAGAAGTAGTAGTTTATAATTATAGCCGTTTATTCCATAAGTTGAAATATTAATAATTATATTTTTCCCTACAACTGGATTATAGTCAGTAATCTTTATACTAGTATTATCTAGATAGTTGGTTCTAATTACTTTAAATGTATTAGATGTATATGTTGTTGAATAATCGTTTTGAGTAAGTTTTAGAACAAAATGGTATGTTCCCTCACTTAAATTAATATCATCAAGAGTTAGGGTTGTACTTCCTTTCAATGTTCCTTTTTTTACTTCTTCTGTAGTATAGTTTGCTTCATTAACAGCTAATAGTACATAATTATACTCTAAATCATTTGTACTATTTATACTTACATCAATTGAAACAGGAGTTTTATAACTAAATCTTGTTTGAATTTTGGTAAAGTCTTTGACATTTAATTGTGTATATTCATTTACCGTATTAAACTTATTTGTAAAAACACTAATTGAAGCAGTTCCATCAGTAATGGTTATTTTTAGTTGTGAATTTGATGTTGTATATGGGTAAGCTTTATATGGAATTTCAAAAGTATTTGAAGTAATACTTCCACTCGCAATTACTCTTTTTTTGTCAACATCATTTTCAAAATAATTTACTGTATATTCTAGATTATGATTTGTTAAATTTGAGATGTTAAATCTTAAATTTATTGTTTCATTACATTTAATTTCGGTTGGAAGTTGTGATAGATAGTTAATTTTAATTGATTCGTATTCTTCCATATTAGTAAAATCTAGTTTTGTTGAAAGTGATGAAACATAACCATTTGTTGATACTACTTTTACATAGTAATCATAGTTTTCATCATAATCATAAATTCTTAGTGTTGCTTTTTCACCTGCAACATATGGATCATAAGTTACATTAATTCGTGAATCTACACTCGCTGTAAATTCTGTTCCTTTTAAAACTTTATATATACCATACACTCTTGAAGAAGGCATTTTATCAAAGGTAATATTTACACTATTGTCTAGTGTATCCATAGATAATTTATAGTCTTTCACAACTAAACCTTCCGAATCATCATTACCACGTTGGATTGGATAAACTGGATTATTAACCCAATTGTTTTTCAAGAATGATATTCCTTTTTCATGAGTTTCACTAGAGAAAACATAGAGATTTTCATATGAATATAAAGCCGAACCTTTAATAACTGGATATTTTTTATTATAAACAATTTGGTTTCTAATTTCTGATGGATTATAAAATTGTGATGGAGCATCACGATATTTATATATTCCATGAGCAACATATAATTTGATTTCTTTTTTCCCTTCACTAGTGCGTACTTTATTTAATTCCGTTACCATCTTTGCCCACCAATCAACGATATCAGCATAGGCAGCAACATTGTCTTCAAAGGCATAATATACTTGTGGAGCTACATAGTCAACTAATCCTTCTTCTACCCATTTCCATGTGTCAGCAAAAAGATCTGAGTATGATGAGTAAGCACCTGATACGGTATTAGAACCATCTGGTGAACAACGGTCAACACTTTCTGTACAATATTCAGAATTACTACGCCATACTGCAGCAGGTTTGGAACCAAATTCAACTATTTTATTATTAGTTTCATTGTATTCATCAACCATAGCACGAATTCTACGCATCATAACATTGATGTTTTCTCTTCTAAAATCACCTAGTGAATATCCTCTTTCCATATGAGCATACTTAGGATCATTATTTAAGTATTCTTGGTAGTTTCCTAAATCATTTAGGGTATTTTCCCCTGATAAGGAACTATCATATTTTTCTCCACCAGCAAAGTTAGTATTAACTTTATCACTTGATACAGAACCATTTAGATAGAAGTAGTCATCAAAATGCATACCGTCAATATCATAATTTTCAATGATTTCTTTCAAGGTTGCGACAATAAAATCTTGAACTGCAATTTCACTTGGATTTAAGATTAATCTTGTGTCATGTTCTCCCATTACAACATATTCAGGATGTAATCTTGCAAAATTATTTGGAGCAAGTTTTTCAATAGCTTTTTCTTTAAATTTTAAAAGTTCAGCATTGCTGTATGTACTTGCGTTTTTACTTGTATCATCTAAAACACTATATGTTGTTACACGATAAGCATTCATCCAACATTGAAAATCAAAACCACGTTTGTGAGTTTCTTCAATCATCCATTCAAGGGGATCCCATCCTGGGTCAACACCAGCACCAACTAGGAATTCACTCCATGGGTTTAATTCCGATTTATAAAAAGCATCATTACTTGGTCTTATTTGAAAGAATAATGTATTCATTCCAAATTCTTCCATTCGATCAAGAATGGTTAGAAATTCTTTTTTATAACTATTGATGGCTTCACTATCCAATCCATTTTGTTTACCAATCGCAATGTTGTAAACAGTAGCAACCCATACTCCACGCATTTCTGATTCATAGACAGTAAATTTCTTAGGAAGAGTTACTGGTTCACCCGTACCATAATGATATATTTTTGATAGAGGTCCACTTTTATTCGAATATAAGAAATCTTCATCATCACTTTTACTATTTACAATATTAGAAAATGATAAAGTTGTAAGAAGAAATAGACTTAAAAATATACTTAATATTTTCTTCATTATAGTTCATCCTTAAATATTTTCTTTTGTCTGTCAAGCACAGCAAAGCATTCAGCATAGCCTTTTTTCATTAAAGCACCGCGACAGCGAGCTAGTGATGTATAGTAATCAAAGTATTTAAAGTCGCTACTATTCATAATAAACCAATGAGTTTGAATTGCTTTTTTCCATAATTCAAATCCCTCAGTAATATCTACATAAACATATGGTGTAAAGTTATCTGAGTCTTCCCAGTTTTCACAAAAATAAAGGGGCGCATAAAATCTTTCACCATTTTTATTTCCTACAACACCTGCTCTAAATTGGGCTTCTTGAACAATCAAATGGGTGTTGTTATGGTCACGATGCATTGTACTTTGCCAATGTGTTACGATAACATTTGGTTTATATTTTACAATTACATCAACAACTTGATTAATTACTTCATCATTATTAGGAAGTTCACCATCAGCATATTTTAAAACAATTGCTTCACCATTTACCATTTCCGCAAACTTATTTGCTTCTTCAATCTTTTGTTTACGGTATTCTTGAATTGTCATATGAGGAGGGTTTCCTCTTTCACCAGCAGTTAGTGCCATTATTATGTTTTTTCCACCTCTTACTGCATTTGTAGCCATTATGCCACCAGCGGTAAGTTCCATGTCACCAATGTGACCACCGATTGCTAAAATAGTTTTCATTGTATTTTTCCTTTCTTTATTTTTTTAGTTCATCAAGATTTGCGATTATAAAGTTAGCAAGTCTTGCTCTTGCATCCATGTGTAAGATATTCTTACGAGTTGGATGAACACGGTTTGAAAGTAGAACAAAAGCTACTTCATTCTTTCGATCAATCCAGATGTTAGTTCCCGTAAAACCTGTATGAAGAATAGTTTCACTACTTGTTAATTCTCCAGCAGATGAGGCTGGACCTTTATTAACAAAACCGATTGATCTTCTTTCTGGTACTAATGATACACCATTTCTTTCTTCTACTTGTGGGGTATACAATAAATCAATTGTTGCCTTTGATAAGAAGTGTTCATTATTAAACATTCCATCATTTAAAAGCATTTGTAAATAATTAGCCATATCTTTTACTGTTGAAAATAAACCAGCAT
>SAMEA104315437__coassemble_326_pt1 | contig 28040 bp, 24 predicted proteins | sample SAMEA104315437__metabat2_high_PE_004 | metagenome-assembled genome bin SAMEA104315437 (sample SAMEA104315437) | gut metagenome | biome: Monkey gut; feature: monkey-associated habitat; material: faeces | place: China | collected 2013
CCCTAAACTTCTTTACAGAGCAAATTGGTTGAACCCTAAACTAATTTAAAGGTCCAAAATAAGTGATAATAGAATTAATCTATTACCACTTATTGATTTTTTTAGTTAAGACTATCAAATAATTTTATTCCTTTTTTTACTAATATCTTATAGGAAATAAAGGCTATTATAATATATTCTATTAAAATAATTCCTAGCACTAACATTTCATCTAAGATGCCTGAAAGGATAAACCAGCTAGCAAGAGGAAAAACTGCCAATAGAATGTTTATTCCCATTGCTATTCCCACACTTAAGCTTTGTTTAACTACTGACATTTCGTTTTCCCATTCTAATTTTGGATACTCAAGGTTGGTTATTAATCCAACAATAGATACCACTACTTGAAATACAAGTGGGATTAAAAGAAGAAAAACATAGTATTTAAAACCGATTGATATCGCGATTAAAGTTGAGCTTATAAATATAGGAACAAATCCAATTATAAAGTTGCTAAATACTTTTGATAGTAGAATTGTTTTTGTATTAACAGGATGAGCTTTTAATATCCATAAAGTTTTACCTTCTAAGGAAACACTTGAAGAAGTGATACATACTGTTGAAATGGTAAAAAGCATTATTAATAAAACAGCTATTAAAAATAGTTTTTCAAAATCTTTTAGTCCTGCTGCAGCAAGCAAGTTAATAATATAATCTTTTCCAATAAACAAAAGAATAAAAGCAACTAATAAAAGGAGAATTGCTCCAAACAAGGTATTTACTACATATACAGGAAGACTAAAATATCTTGCTATTTCTCTTTTGTAAAGAGAGGTAAATGCCTTTGACTTTTTATAGTTTAATCCATTATTTTTGGTTTTATACTTATTAAATGATCTTCCAAGCAATTTAGCTTTAATTAAAATGCTAATGACAAAAACAGGAATTGTGCATAATACAATGTATAATAAAGATAACAAATCACCATTTTCAATGAACATAACAATCCATCTGATCGGTTCTAAACTCATGATTAGATTTGTTGTTGTACCCGATGATGAGGCCATTGTTATTCCATAATACATAACCATAAAAACTAGTAAAAATATAATAGTAAATATTGATTGAATAATAGAATAATATTTAAACTTACTAGAAAATATGGAGAATATTAAACTCAAGAAATATCCTAGAGCACTTGATAGCATTGGTATTAACAAACATACCACAAGCGATCTAAGTACTAGTAAAAATGATGTATCTATTTTGATAAAATAAACAACATAGGATGGAACTAGGGTTCCTATTACAATAAAGAAATCAAATAAATAATCAAAAAAGACTTTTGAAATGACAATATCTTTTTTTGACACTGGTAAACTTAATAATAATTCTTCATCTTTTCCTTTACTTGGGGTTGTAATTTTGGTTATTGTTAAGAGAATCAGAAATACAAGGGCCATTGAAGCATTAACATATAATGCTATGCGAGGGTCTCCTGCTTCCATTGCTTGATCTAAGGTTGAGATGGCAAGACTGATAAACATGAAGACAAAGATTAACCCAAATAATAAAACTAAACCAATCCCACTTAAATTCTTTTTTGTTGCTTTTTTGTTTTTGGTAACCCTACCAATAAAACAATTAAAGTAATTTTTTATGAGAATCCATGTTTTACGCATTATCTACAAGCTCCATAAATACTTCTTCTAATGAGGCTTCTTTAGTTACCGTTTCCATATCTCCATAGGTTACAAGTTTACCTTTTTTTATTATCGCTATTTTATTACATAGTTTTTGAGCAACTTCTAGGATATGTGTTGAAAAGAAAATTGAGCCACCATTTTCACAGAATTCTTTCATTACCTTTTTTACAAGAAAAGTTGCTTTTGGATCAAGTCCAACAAATGGTTCATCAAGAACTAATAGTTTAGGTTCATGAATAAAAGCTGATATTAATGCAAGTTTTTGTTTCATTCCATGAGAATATGAACTAATAAAATTATTTAGGTCATTATGTAGTTCAAACATTGTTGCGTATTTTTCAATTATTTCTTTTCTTCTTTCTGTAGATACATCAAATAAATCACCGATAAAATTTAGGTAACCTATACCTGTTAATGAATCATATAAGTCGGGGTTATCTGGTATATAACCAAACATCTTTTTACATTCGACAGGGTTGGTTTTAATAGATAGGCCTCCAATGTAAATATCTCCTTCTTCAAATGGTAAGATACCTACAACTGATTTAATGGTTGTTGATTTTCCAGCACCATTATGACCAATAAAGGCAAATAAATCACCATCTTCAACTTCAAGAGATAGATTATCTACTGCTTTTTTTCCATTACCATATGTTTTTGAGTAGTTTTTAATCGATAGCATGAAAGCCATCCTCCTTAATTTTTATTATTTTTGATAGATAACCTTACCATCACGAATAGTCATAATAACATTTAAGTTTTCATCAACGACAACAAGGTTTGCTCGTTTTCCAACTTTAATGCTTCCTACTTCATTATCGATGTGAAGATTACGAGCAGGATTAATTGAGGCATATTTTACGACTTCTTCAAGTGGTAGATTTAAGAATTTCATTACGTTTTTAACAGCTAGGTTCATTTTTAAAACACTACCAGCAAGAGTACCATTTTCAAGTCTTGCTTCATTGTTTTTAACAATTACTGGTTGACCGCCTAATTCATACATTCCATCTGGCATATGTTTTGCACGCATAGCATCAGTGATTAATGTAAATTTATTATGTGGTTTATTTTTATATAAAAGTTGAATAGCAGGTGCTGATACGTGGATACCATCACAAATGATTTCCGCATTTATTTCATCAAATAAGAATGTGGCACCAACAGTACCAACTTCACGATGATGTACACCTTTCATTGCATTATAAGTATGTGTAGCATTTGATGCTCCAGCAGCAATTGCTCTTTTTACATCTTCATAAGTTGCTCCTGTATGACCAACAGATGCAACAATATGTTTAGATACTAAATACTTGATTAAATTTTCAGCTCCTTCAACTTCTGGTGCAAGAGTTACAATTTTAATGTTATTTCCACTGGCTTCTTCATAAACTTTAAATGTTTCAACTAGTGGTTTTTGTACATACTCAATAGGTTGTGCACCAACATGTTCTTTTGCAATAAAAGGACCTTCAAGGTGTACACCTAAGATTTCCGCACCTTCTTCAGGGTTTTGTTCACGATATTCTTTTACAGCGTTTAAAGCATGACAAATATTTTCAGGGCTTTGAGTCATTGTTGTTGCTAAAAATCCTGTTGTACCTTCACTTGCTAAAGCTTTAGCAATTGTTGATAAATCTTTAAAAGTACCATCCATAGCATCACTACCCATAGCACCATGAATATGTTCATCAATAAATCCAGGAATTACGGTATAATTTTCAGGTAATTCCATTAATCCTTGAGCACTTTCATTTCCAAGAGATGCAATTTTGCCATCTTCAATAATTAAATTTCCTTTAATTTTTCCTTCTTCTGTTACAATCCAACTATTAATAAAACCTTTCATATCTTATTCTCCTTTTTTATGACAATTTATTGTAATTTGAAAGCGATACTTAGTATCATTTAAAATATATTTATAACTCTTACTGTATGTTCCTTTTTTTGAAAGATCCATAACCAAACTAGTTTCTTTATCAACAAAGAAATTACCACTTTCATCTTCTTTTATGAGATATACTTTGATTTCTCCATCCATTGTTTTTGGAAATGTCATTGTTGCATATACAAGATATGCTGTTTCACCTTCTTCTTCCATTACTGGATGAGCAAGTTCTGAGAAAGATATCGCATAAAGACCAGAGTCTGTGACTAAGGTATTCTTATTATGATTTAAGTAGATACATGGATTAACACTGGCATTCCCAAGTTTATAATCTGTATCTTCTTTAATTTCAAAATACAAGCCACTATAGTGATCATCTACTTTTTCATATTTATCTTTGTTCTTACAACTAGGTGACATAATAGTAACAATTATTGTTAATATAATAAGTAATATTTTTTTCATAATGTTTGCTCTCTTTCTATTATATTATATATCAAAATAACAAAAAAGTAAAACAAAATACTAAGCAAGGATTATAGTAAAAAAGGCTATAGAATTTGAGATGGAATCCATTTCATTTCTATAGTCTTTATTTATTATTCTGCAAGTAATCTTTTTAAATCATTATAATATTTAACATATGGTTTCGCAAAAGAGGAAAGTCTTTCATACATACTACTTGCGATATAGATGTTTTCTGATGATGCATCAGCAACATTTGTTAATAAATTGTTAATATAAACATCTACTAGTGCGGCTGCGTCAACAGATTGTTGATAAAGATCTTCTTCCCATTTTGCATATAAAACTACTTTTTCATTTGTTGATTGAATAGTAGTAATTGCTTCCCCATTAAAGTCTTTGTTATCATACCAACCAACAAAGCGATATCCTCTTAAAGTTGGTGTTGGCAAAGTCATTCCTACTTTTATTTCTTCATCGAAGTCTCCAAAAGCAACTCCCGTTGGATTGTTGAAATAGTCAAGAACACGATCAGACTTTACATATGAGCTAGATGCACTAAAATAAAAGTATTTACATAAGTCAACTACTGGTGCCCAACTTTCAGCGAACATATCTGCACCATAGTTAGTTTTTTTAGCATATCCTTCATCAATTCTCCAGTAAGAAAAGAATGTTGTATAGGCATTAATAAACTCAATAAATTTATTTTTTTTGTAACAATAACCTAAGAATTTATCTTTTGTTTGATCTTCAAGAGAACCATTTAAATCTTTTTCAAGGAAGTACCAACCAAAGTTATCACCAAGAGCACGCATTTGTCCACGCCCTGCATCATAGTCAAGACCTAATTTTAAAAAATCATCAAGAGTATTTATTTTATTATTTTTAAAGACTTCATCACCATAGTTATCTAAAATGAAATAATAGTATTCTGTAAAGAAAGCCACATATAAATCATGTTTTGATTCATATACATAATCACCTAATACATATGTTATATGATTCTTATCATTTTCTAATTCTTTAATTTTGTCAACCGCATTCTTATAATATGTGTATTTCTTAACAATTGATCTTTCATCAGATGTTAGTCCTTGATATATTTTTGAAATTTCATTTAATAGTTCAACATTTAGATGTGATACTACTCGAGGTAATTCATCGACTTTGTCATCAAATTTTCTTGCGGCTTTTTCAATTTTGTACAAATAGTTTTCAAATCTAAGCTCTGCTTGGACAAGTTTATCGTAGTTGATAATTCTTTCTTGAAATTCTTCATCTAGTGAATCATATTTTTCTCTTGCTTCTTTGATCGTTTCTTGATCACTTAAATGAAGATTTTCAGGAATACTTTTAATTAAATCATATATTTCACTAACAAGAAGAGTTTTTCTTATTAATTCATATTCTTCTACTGTTTGCCATTTAGCATAGAAAGTAATGCTGGCATTAGTTTCTCCTTTATATTTAGTATATGGACCATCAGTAAAAGATGAGTCTTTATACCAACCAATAAATATATAATCATCTTGTGATGGAAGTGGTAAAGTAACTTCAGTATTTATATCAAACTTTTCTGAGGATATTTCACCAATACCTTTTGTTTCATAGTTAATTGTAAATTGATATTTATCTCCTAGATGTTCACTATCACATCCTGTAATTAGTAGAAAAAAGATAAACATCATTAATCCTAAAATTTTACTCATTTTTTTCATTTTTTAATTCTCCAATTCTTGATAAAAATTATCTAAAAAATCATTCATTATCAAAACTCTTTTTAACGCTATTGATTTACCTGTTTTCGTGTTCATCAACATTGGTAGTTTTAATAGTTTATCGTAAAAGTGGGAAAGTGTTGTTTCGGTACTTTTATTAAAGAATAGTTTTCCATTGATGTTTTTTAGATTTTCTTCTTCATAAAATAAACGTGATTTGGTTGTTCCATATTGAATAGTACGAATAATACCTATTGAACCTAATGCATCAAGTTTATCAGCATCTTGTACAATTTGAAAGTTTAAGTTATCATTTTTAATTTGTTTATGAAAAGACATATTAGTAATAATAAATATAATTTCTTCTATTTCATTTGGTGAATATTGTTCTTCTTTTAAAAGCGTAATTATTTTATTTATTTGAATCTTTACATTTTCAAATAACTTTTCATCAATTGTATCATGGATGAAGCATGCAGTGATAATGATTTTTTCATTACCGCCTTCTTGTTGCATTATTTTTTTTGCATTGTTTACTACTCTTAAGGCATGATTGAAGTCATGACCAGTTTTATCGTTTTTCATTTCATTTTGAACAAATTTAATTATGTTTTCCATAGTTAATCCTCATCTATATTATTATAACAAAAATAGTTTTGTTTTTAAAAGGAAATGATATTGTTGATTAAGTCTTACATTAGAGTAGAAAACACTTTTAAAACAAATTCAACTATTTTGGAAATAACAGGGCGTTTTTTCCATTTTTCATAAGTTATTTCTTCACTTACTTTAAGATCTTCTTCAAAATCTTGTCTCATGTTAGTCACTATTTCTTGGTTATTTATAAATAGTCCATTTTCAAAATGTAAGTATAAACTTCTATAATCGACATTTACGGATCCGACTGTTCCATATTTATCATCACAAATAAAGTTTTTAGCATGATTAAAGCCTGGAGTATACCTATATATTTTTACCCCTGCTTTCAATAATTCCCCAAAGTGGCTTCTACTCATAAGATATACTGTCTTTTTATCAGGGATTCCTGGGACTAAAATTCTTACATCTACCCCACTTCTTGCGGCGAGAACAAGTTCATTTATAAAGTCACGATCAATTATTAAGTAAGGTGTTGAGATATATAAATAGTCTTTAGCGTTATTAATCATCGAAACATATAAATCATGAGCAGGATTTCTATTGTCTGTAGGTCCATCAGCATATGGCATTACTACATAGTTAGTATCTGTTTTTACGGGATTAATGTAGTTATTAATATCTAACATTTCTTTGGTTGATAAATACCATGTTTCAGCAAACATATAGACTAAATTATTTACCGCTTCTCCATAGATTCTTACTCCATTATCACGCCAATAACCAAATCGAGTAATATAGTTGGCATATTCATCAGCAAGATTATCTCCACCCATATATCCTATTTCACCATCAATGATTAATGTTTTACGATGATTTCGGTAATTTACTGTTAAATTAAGTGTAAATCCAAGTGGTGCAAATTTTACGATTTTTAGATTAGGTATCGCTTTTAATCTTTTAATATCAACGGGTTTTAAGTTAGCTTTACTTCCAAAGTCATCATAACAAATCTTAATAATAGCTCCATTTGTTGAAGCAATCGTTAAAGCTTCAATTAAGCTATCTAACAGTTTTCCACTTGATATTATAAAATATTCAATGAAGATATATTTTTTGGCTTTTTTGATATCTTCAATCATTTTCTCTACTTTTTCATCAATATGATTAAAGTAGGTAATCTCAGTATTCCTATAGTACGGAAAATCACAGCCTCTAGTAATTACGGATATATGTTTATATAAAACATCATCTTCTTCTTTTAATGACTTTAACTCTTTTTGACTAGGAATAAAGGTATTAACATACGATCTAACCTTTCGACTTTTTCTTTTAGGAAAGGTTCTTTCATTCCCCGCGAACAAGTAAAAAATTGTACCTACAAAAGGGAATACTAAAATTATAATAATCCAAATGATTTTGAAACTACTTATCATTTCTTTATCAATTAAATTAATTACACAGATTATTCCAAGGACTTTAATAAAAATATATAAAAACTGTATGTTTGCGGCTTTAAATAATAAACTATAAATTAAAGCTATCTGTAAAGATATTAAAGCAAGTGTTATTATAATTAAGATTATTTGTTTAAATATTGAGATTGTTCTTCTTCCAACGTTTCTTAGTTTCTTTCCTTTTTTCATATTTCCCCCCATATAATATTATTATACCACATATTGAAGAAAAAATATATTATTTAGAACTACTTGCCTTATATTTAATATAAAAAAAGGAACTTGTGGTTCCTTTTATAATTGATACTAAAATCTAAAATGAGATACCTCTCTTATTAGTTACTTCAACTCTAATAAAAATTGCTTTATTTAAAAAAGAAAATATAACTTTTCCTCTTGTAAAGCGGAAACTTTCGCTCGTTTTTTGAGTGAATCCAAGTTCTTTCATCTTATTTTCTATTTCTTCAAAACTTGAGTTTAAGGATAATCCATAGATAGTAATGTTGGGATCAGTAATATCAATAGAAGTCACAGCTTTAGTTTTACTAGAGTAATCAGGGTATGAAGTCACTGTATAACTAACGTAATATTCTGGATGTACGACATTTCCATCTTCATCAAGTACCCCTTTATATCTTTTATCTAGATATTCTTTTCCTCCAAAAACGCCTGTTATTTGATCATGCCCGTTCCAATCAACATTATCTACTTTTTCACCTAGCCAATATTCTAAGCCACCATCAGTTGGTTTTTCTATTATTGTGGTTGAACAACTAACACATAGAAATGATAAAATTATTAAATAAACCATACAAATTGTTTTCTTCATATTTTTGTTCCTTTTTTTCTCTTTATTAAAAAATATCATATATTTAGTAGTGTGTCAATCTAAGAAAGGTGTTAAATTTTTTGTACTTAACTCTTTGTTTTTAATTATTTTTCTTTCTAATGACAAAGATTAACATTGAAGTCATTGCTACTAAAGAAACAAGATAATCTAAAGACTTTTTACAACTCTTTTTAGTTTTATCAGAAGTATTTGGTTTCAATGGTTCACCTTCTGTAAGATGACATCTATTACATGTTTTTGGATGTTCGGTTGTAGCATCTACCCAATCATGTCCTAGAGGTTCGCCTTCTACGGCGTTACATACTTTACAGTGTTTTGCTTCTGTACACGTTGCTTCTACCCAATTATGACCAAGTGGATCACCTTCTACAGCATCGCATGTTTTACAATGTTTTGCTTCTGTACATGTAGCATCTACCCAATTATGAACATGTGTTTTTTCCACCGTTAGTTTTTGGCTTCTTAATGTTCTTGATTTTCCATCTTTAGTTTCATATTGAATTTCTAAAATCATTTGATAATCTACAAATTCAGTATCTGCATCACTAATTACTAAACGGCCTGACTTAACTGTTAGTTCATGTTCTTCTCCATTACAAATAACAATAGCTTTTTTAACTAACGAATCTTCATCAGTATATTTATATTCTAATGTAATTTTTGATTTTGTTATTTTAGTTATCTCAAACAATTCAATTTTTGGAAGAACATTAACCAAAGTATGATATGTTTGAGGTGCATATGATTTTTGAAGTTTTTCACCGGTTGCGATATTTTCATAGTAACAAATATAAGAAATCAAATAATCGGTATCTTTATTTAAATCATCAATTACTAGATTTTCGCTATCTAATGTATATGGAACATCGCTAACATCAAAGTCAATCTTTAGTACTTTAAAGCTTGAATCTGAATTATCAAGAGTTATATTAAATCCTGTTGCAAGAGGCAGAATAGTTAAAATAGGTGTAAATTTCTTCGTTTTAGTTCTTAGTACAGCTTTGCATTGCTCTCCTAAATATGTATAACTTACTTCTAGTTCATATTCTGTATCATCGTTTAATCCTGTTATTACGATTTCATCATTTACAGGGGTGTATTCTTTTCCATTTAGTTTTACAGTGAAATCTGTAATATCATTTGTAAATGACACATCTTTTCTATTTAGAGTTATTGATGATGTAGTTGTTTTATCATTGTTTTGTTCATATGCTGGATCTCTTGTAACAATAAATAAACCACTCATGATAGATCTAATTTGATTATCACCTGGAGTATTTAACATTTCAAGTTTTCCATATTGATTTCTCTTGATGAAAGTAACGGAACCACCGCCATCAAATTGATAAGCTTCATTACAACCAAATTGTCTAAACATTTCACCAAACTCATATTGAGTAGGACCACGTTTATCAGTATTTGTAGTCATTAACATTATAGAACCATCATCTTTAAAGCCAATACCACAACGTTCTTTTGCGACTGACTTATAGTATGCACAGTCATAGATTACTTTTTGACCATCATCTGCTGTATCAACAAATGATGCTGGTACACTTTCACCATCAATTACAAGTTTATACATATATCCAACCATTGTTTCAACATCACTATATTCATCAAGTAATTCATATGCACATTTTACTTTTTTGTTGCTAGTTAGTTGTTCAACTATTGTTTGGTTTTTTGTAATAATGTAAAACTTACCCTTTGGTATATCTCTAATTGTTGAAAGGTTAACAGTTCCATTTACAGTTCCATCGATAAAGAGTCCCATATTAGGTCCATTTAATGATGGAGCAACCATTTTTCTAGTTCTACGATATAATGAATATGATGATTCAATTACAGTGTAACCTGTTAAATCTAAGTATTGAGTTAAATCAATTGTCAGAATTCCAACATCAGTTGAATTTTCAGGAAGACTGTTTATATATTTAATATCATATTTACTATCATCAACAATTAGTCTTGCATAGTCAGTAGTTCTTGGAACTTGTTTAATGACTTTATCACCATTTGGTTTAAAGCCAATTAATTCTTTGAAGCATTCAGAACTAACATCTTTTCTAATTAAGTTACCATCTTGCATGAAGGCATTAGTTAATTCTTCTTCATAATAACCTTCTGCATTAACACCACCTAATACTATCCAACCTGGGTGGTTTCTTTCATAGTCTTCAGCAATCTCAATTAGATTTTTTAAAACAAATTTATCAGGATTTGAATAAGTCCATGATGCAAGTTTTGTATCAGATGTTTGTTTTAACGTATAGTTAAATACATCTCTCGTTGTTTTTGCAGCATTTGCGTCATAACTTGAATCAATTGTGTATTGTTGAAACAAAAGATCATCATTAATTTGTTCACTATCAATTTTGGTTATGTTTGTTAAATTTTTAGAAATACTTGTTTCCGCATTCACCTTTAAAAATAATGGTGAAAGGATAAATAATGCTAATAATAAGCTAAATACTTTTTTCATAAGTCACCTACTTTTCAATTATTTCTGTTACTCCATATCCTAATTTAGTAACTATTTCTTTTAACATAGTACTATCTAGAGGAGTTTTAGAAACAACGATGGCTTCTTTTTTCTTTAAATTAACTTTTACCTTGTTTACGTTTTCCACTCGTTTTAATGTTTCTTCAACTCTTTGTTCACAATGTTTACAACGCATTCCCTCAATTTTAATAATTTGTTTCATATTTACTCCTTTCTTATTGGTTTAAAATGTCTTAATCTTAAGGCATTAGTAACAACACAAAATGAACTTAAACTCATAGCAAGAGCAGCAATCATTGGATTTAAGACAATATTGATTGCATATAAAGTGCCTGTCGCAATAAATATTCCAATAACATTATAGAAGAATGCCCAGAACAAATTCATTTTAATATTGTTTATCGTTTTTCTGCTTAAGCTAATTAAAGTAACAATATTCATTAAATCATCATTTGGTAAAATAATGTCAGCACTTGATGTTGCTACCTCACTACCTGTACCTATCGCAATACCTACATCTGCTACTGTTAATGCTACTGCGTCATTTACACCATCACCAACGAAAGCAACTATGTTATTCTTTTCTTTGATTTTAGTGATAATCTCAGATTTTTCATTTGGCGTACAATTAGTAAATACTTCATCAATTCCAACTATTGATGCTATGGCCTTTCCTGTGTGATAATTATCACCAGTAACCATAATTGGTGTAATATTTTGTTCTTTTAGTTTTTTAACAAAATATGGAGCATCTTCTCTAATTTCATCTTGAAGACTAACAAATCCTAAATATTCGTTTTCTTTAGTAAAATAGATAACAGTCATTCCTTGTTTAGACAAGTCTTCTGTAATGTTGTCAAGTGATTTTTTCACACCTACTTGTTCCATTAGTTTACTATTTCCAGCATAATATTTTACATTGTCTTTTATTACTTCTAAACCAAGCCCTGGAATGATGGTAGTTTCATCACTTGATACTACATCAATGTTATTCTCTTTCACATAATTTAAAATAGAAAGTGAAAGCGGGTGCAATGAATTACTTTCAACCATCGCAATGGTTTCTAAGAATTCTTCATTTGGCATACTTGACTCAACTTTTTTGACAACCATTTTTCCTTCAGTGATAGTTCCTGTTTTATCAAGAAGAATTGAAGAAATACTATGGCTAAGTTCCAAACTTTCAGCTGATTTAATTAGAATATTATATTCAGCAGCTTTTCCGGTTGCGACCATAATAGCAACAGGGGTAGCTAGTCCAAGTGAGCATGGACAAGATATTACGAGAACAGAAATAAAACTATTTAATGCCATGTTTTTATTACCAATTATTAGCCATACAATAGCACTTAATATAGCAATTCCAATAACAATTGGAACAAAGATTGCGGCTATCTTATCAGCAAGTCTTGATATTGGAGCCTTTGATGAGGCAGCTTCTTCAACTAAATCTAGGATTCTGTCAACGGTTGTATCACCAGATATTGAAGATGCTTGCATTTCAAAATAACCATTTAAATTGGTGCTTCCAGCAATAACTAAATCATTTAGTGTTTTATCAATAGGAAGACTTTCTCCAGTTATTATTGATTCATTTAATGAACCATTACCTTTAACTATTTTCCCATCAACAGGAACTTGCATTCCTGATTTAACAATAATATAATCATTTATCATAATTTTTTCAACAGGAAGTTCAACAATTTCATTTCCTTTTTTTACCAAAGCAGTCTTTGGTGTAAGAGCCATAATTTTTTCTAAACTTTCTGTTGTTTTCTTTTTACTTCTACTTTCTAAGAACTTACCAATTGTAATCAAAGTTAGAATCGTTCCTGCTGATTCAAAATATAAATTTTCTTGATAAGTCATTAGTTTCTCCATATCATGATTAACTGTACATATGATAATCATAATAGTAGAATAAATACCATGAGCTATCGAAGCAGTAGCACCAATGGCAATTAATGAGTCCATATTAGGCTTTAATGTAAACAATTTTTTAAAACCAATCACAAAATAAGAATTATTTAAAACCACAATAGGAATCAAAAGGACTATTTGAACAATTACAAAATATATCGCATTTTCGTGTTTACTTAGACCAAAAGGTAAATTTATGTTAAACATGTGAGACATTGATACAAACATTAGTAGTATCATGCATACAATTGAAACAATAATACGGACTTTCATAAACTTTAGATTTTTAGCATCATCTAAGGTTATTTCTCTTTTGAATATTTTACAGCCATATCCTTCTTTTTCAACTGCACTTATTATTTCATCATCATTAGTCGCTTGTTCATCGAAAATAACGCTCATAGTTTCAGTTAATAAATTAACTTCAACCAACTCAACTCCCTTTACGCTTTCTGCTGCTTTTTTTACATGTGAAACGCAGCTCGCACACATCATATTTGAAACACGATATTTTCTTTTCATTTTGGTTTCTCCTTTCATTCATATTTTACCACATTTTATACTTTTTATGGTGAAAAAAGAAAAATTATTTAATTTAACAAAAACACATCATATTTTGTAATACGATGTGTTTTAAGATTTATTTTTTATGCAGTCTTTTCTTCTTCGTCTGCTTTAATTCCATCTTTAATTAATTGCCATATATACGAAGCTGGACGGCAATAGTTTACTTCTTCAACAAGATCATTACTTCTTGATAAATTAGATCCACATAATACACCAACTACATAACCAGTTTGTTTATCAACTACACATGAGCCTGAGTTTCCAGATTTAGCAGTGATATCTAAATTAATGTAATCTGGATTACCCTTTTGATATGAAGATACTTTACCTATATTAATTGACATTGTATCAAATCTAGATACTCCAAATGGATAGCCAAGTAATACTACTTCTTGTAAAGGTTCAACCTTTGGGCTTTGTTCTGGATAAAGTGGAAGATAAGCTATATCACTAGTTACGTTCATTAACTTGATTATTGCAAGATCTAACGCATCATTTGATGCACATATACTTGCTTCATAATAAACATCAATGTTATTATTGTGACGATCTTTAACACGACGACGAACTCTTAATTTTTCAGCTCCTCTTACACAGTGTGCACATGTAACCGCATAACCATCTTTAGTAATTAAGAATCCTGAGCCTTCTGAATTTCCTCTTGATGAAGTGTTATATAAAGCAATAATTGATTCTTCAATGTCTATTTGGTTTTCTTCAAATGGAGCAGGCTTATACATGAAATTATCATATACAAGAGCCTTAATGTCAAGCATTTTTTCTCTTGGCATTTCTTGTACAATAACAATCTTTTCATCTGCAATATAGGCATTAACATCTTCAATTGTTATATGACGATTTTCCATCTCATTGATTGTTCTTGCGGATTGCATCATTTTAACTTTTTCTAAGGCTAAACGTACTTCACGAGCGTTTGCGAAATTAGGATCTCCACGACGTTGGTTGATAATTTCAACTAGTAATTTTTCAGCATCATCATCAATAGTATAACCATTTTGTTTTAACATTAACTCTAATATTTGACCAAGTTCTTTTTTATTGTAATCTGGGAAATCAATAAAATATTGAATACGAGATTTAAATCCAGGGTTTGTATCAAGAAGTTCATTAATTTCACGTTCATAACCAGCTAAGATACAACAGAATTCACCTTGATGGTCTTCCATTTCTTTTAGTAAAGTTGTTACAGCTTCTGCACCAAAGTCATTACTACCACCACTTACTAAAGAGTAAGCTTCATCGATGAATAATACACCACCTAAAGCACGTTGAACTACCTCTTTGGTTTGAGCAGCTGTTTGTCCAACATATTTTGCGACTAAGGTATCGCGTGTTGCTTCAATAAATTTATCTGTAGGAAGTACACCATTTTTATAAAGAATTCTTCCCATTAATCTTGCAACTTTTGTTTTACCTGTACCAGGATTACCTAGGAAAGCCATATGTAAAGAAATTGATGTATCATCTTTATTTTTGTACATATAAGATTTGTATAATTTAATTTTTTTCTTTACATCTTCTAAACCAATCAATTCATCTAATTCTTTTTCACAATCATCAAGATCGCCGTTATCTCTTAAGGTTATGCCTTCTTCTTTGATGTACTTGTTGACATCTTCAAGTGTCAATGTGCGGTTGTCATCTTGACCAATTGTTCTAACTGCTTGAAGCATTTTAACTTTTTCAAGGATTGAACGTACTTCTCTGGCATTAGCAAAGTTATCAAAGTTTTTCTTTAAGTATGCTACTTCAATAATTCTATCTGCTGCATCATCATCAATTTCATAGTTAGATTTTTTAACCATTAAATGAAGGATTTCATTTAGTTCTGATTTAGAGTAATCTGGGAAATCAATGAAGTATTGAACTCTGGATTTAAATCCAGGGTTCATATCAAATAATTCCATCATCTCTTTTGTGTATCCCGCAAGAACACAACAGAATTCTCCACGATGGTCTTCCATTTCTTTTAGTAGTGTATCAACAGCTTCGATACCATGGTCGGAACCACTTTTTCCCGCAAGTGAGTATGCTTCATCAATAAATAAAACACCACCCATAGCCTTGTCAATTGCTTCTTTTGTCTTAATTGGAGTTTCTCCAATAAATTGACTTACTATATCTTTGCTGGATACTTCAACAAATTTATCAGATTTTAGAATACCATTTTTATAAAGTATTTTACCAATTAAACGAGCAACTTCAGTTTTACCGGTGCCTGGATTTCCTAAGAATGCCATATGAAGGTTAATCTTATTCTTTTTATTTTTCATTGCATAAGCTTTAAAATATTCAAGTCTTTTCTTAACACTCGCAAGACCAATCAATGAATTTAGAGTATCCTCAGCTTCTTGAGCTGTCATTTCAGCAGGTGCTTTTTCAACTTCAGCTACCACAAAGTTATTAGATGATACTTCTGATGTTATTTGACCATTATTCATTTTTACAGTTGAAACTTTGAAGCCTTGAGTTGTATCAATAACTAAAGCATCACCATTAAACTTACCTTGTTGCATTATACCAACTGTAAGAATGCCATTTGATGTAAGTCTAATACTAAATCCTTGTGGAACATCAGCATTTACAGTAGTTAGCGTCATGCTTCCATCTTCATCAATCAAAATAGTTTTACCTTGACGAGCATTTCTAAAGTATTGACTAACATGATATGTATTATTTGTTTCTTTAGTTAATCCTAATCCTTCTTTAAATCCATATGTTTTCCATTGCCCAATATAGGCTTTTCCTTCACCATCAATCATAAGGCCTAAAGCAGGAAATTGATTTTGAATGTTTTTCTCCCATTTTTCACGGAAGTTTGATACTTGATAAACAAATGGAGAGTCATTAATCTTGTCTAGTTTAAAATCTGTAAAGCTACAAATACCATTAAATGTTAATTGGCTATTATATGATTCAGAGTTACCAGATTGGGTACCTGCTTTATATGTTCTAAATTCATAATTGCCACTACCAAATTCATAGTAAACACCACTTCCTTCAATTTCATCATCTTTAAATGAACCAAAGAAGAAAGCGTTAGTGCCATCTAAGCATAGCCCAAAACCTGATGCTTTACCATTTTCTTTTGTTCCAAGATAGATTTGATTACCCTCTAAAAAGTGAATACCCAATCCATTTGGTTCGCCTTCATCAAACTTAGAAACAATTATATCGCTTCCTACTTGTTTGATACCTTCACCTTTTGGGTTTTCACTTACTTCTCCAAAATATAGGCTTCCATCGTTATACTTAAAAATACCATATGGACCCTTTTCTCCATTTGTATTTACTTCTCCAAAATATGTAAAATTCTGTCCATTTATTGTTTTAAATTCAGCCATAAATTTCACCCCGCTATTTCTTATTATATCATATTTTTTTAAAAAAATAAAGAATGATACTAATTATATTTTGATAAGCTATAATTTGAAAAAATTATAGCTTATCATATTTTGTTGATTTTCCAAGACATTTATCAACCGGGTATTTTTGGGTGTTTTTTTCCATTTTATCTAGTATAATTTGTCGAATATCAAGATTTAATACTGAAGCAAGTTGAATACAGTAATTGAATACATCAGCTAGTTCTTCTTTTACTTGACTTAGATCATACTCTGTATCATTCCATTGAAAGCATTCAAGAAGTTCACTAGCTTCTATAGAAATTGATTTAGCAAGATTGCTTGGAGTATGATATTGATTCCAATCTCTTTCATCAACAAATTTTTGTATTTTTTGTTTTAATTCTTCTAAGCTATCCATACATATACCTACCTTAAATCAATTTGGGATGTTTTATCACAAATTAAGATTTTACCATATTTTTGTTTTACATAGTTTGATACATCATCGGATAATAAAATATCCGTTAGTAAATCAATTTTCTTTTTATATGTTGAATCATTTTTATAATCATTTTCTCTTACTGCTAAGACATTAGCATTTTTTACGACTAAATCGGGGTTATCTTCTGAGGCAACTAATCTCTTGTCACTTACATTTCCTGTGTATGCGGTATTACATGGAAGACATGCAAAATCATAATCTAATAGTGAAACTGAAAGTAAGCTTTCTTCAATAAGTGTTATTGTAATATTATTAGATGAAGTCCATGTAGTTCCACTAAAGGTTAGATGATTATCATTACTTATTGGTAGCTCACTGATTACACCCTTACTATATAGAAGATTTAAAGCACGAATTGCATTTGATTCATCATTACAGATTGCGAAAGTTTTACCTTCACTAAGTGGTTTATCTGATTTTCCATAATAAATTAATAATGGTTCATAATGGACTTTACAAGTCGCCATTAATTTTGTTTTACCATTATATTGACTTAAATATTGAGTATGTTGAAAATAGTTAGCATCATAGTCTTTATTAGCAACCGCATCATTTTGCATCGTCCAGTCAAGAACAGTAACTTCCAATGTGTAACCTTTTTCTTTTAATTTCTCTTTTACCACATTATTTAAAATATCTGCATGTGGTAATTCACTTGCACATACACGAATAACTTTTTCATTCGTCTTACATCCAGTAAATGAACTAGTAGTTACAAATAATAATATAAATATAAATAAATTTTTTAATGTTTTTTTCATTTTTTATCCTCTCCTTTTATCTAATTTTTTTGATATGAATAATCCAAGTTCTTGGATTAACCAAACTAATATTACGATGATTATGATTAAAATCCAAAAAATAGGTTCTTTTAAATAATTACCGGGATTTTTTGCATAGAACTGCCAAAGTCCTGCGATTAGTCCCCCTGCACCAATATTATATGCAAAGGATGTATAACCAATTATAGAAACCATTACAACCGCAACCCCGCCAATTAGTGAGGCCCTTGCTTCTGGTAGTAATACTTTAGTTATAATTTGGAAGTTTGTAGCACCAAGTGACTTTACGGCTTCAATCTTGCCATAATCAACATCTCTAAGGGATTGCTCAACCATTCTTGATACAAATCCTATTGATGTAAAAATTAAAGGGATTAAAATGGTATACCATCTGCCTGTACCAACTCCAAATATTGATCTTACCATTGGCATCATTAATACCACAATTATTAGACAGGGTATTGAACGTAAAATATTAACAATTGTACTTAATAAAATGTTTACTATACGGTTTTGACATATACCTTTACTTGATGTGATATTTAATATTAAGCCAAGCGGAATACCTATTATATATGTACATCCAGTTGCGATTACAGTCATTAATATGGTTTCAATGAATAATTTTGAAATGTCATTAAAATTCATTGTTTATATCCTCCTCATAATGAATATTTTTTATTTTTAGATAAGTTATAGCCTTTTGATAACTATCATCATCATTTGGTATTTTTAAAACAAGTTGACCATATATTTGATTATTTATCACTTTTGAATCTGCAAAAATAATTGAAACAATAATATTACATTCATGAATCATTTCCGCAACAATAGGGCTTTCAATTTCTCCATTAAATGTAATTTTTATTAGTTTTCCTGTTGAAAGGTCAGTATTTAAATGACCATTGTAGATTATTTTTTTAGCAATGTCAGTTTTTGGTGATAGGAAAACATCTTGAGTTGTACCTACCTCAACAATTGAAGCATGATCTAATATGGCAACTTTATTACATATTTTTTCAATTACATTTATTTGATGGGATATCATAATTATTGTTAAATCATATTTAGTATTTAACTCTTTTAATAAGTTTAATATTTGATTTGTGGTTTCAGGATCAAGAGCAGATGTTGCTTCATCACATAAGAGAATCTTAGGGTTAGTCATAAGAGCTCTTGCGATGGCGACTCTTTGTTTTTCCCCTCCTGATAGACTAGAAGGATAATCGTGAATTTTATTTTTTAATCCTACTATTTCTAAGTATTTTAAAGCTTTGTTTCTTCTTTCTTTGTCTTTTATGAGTTCACCGGGAAGTTCAACATTTTTTAGGACTGTACGTTGATCTAGTAAATTAAATGATTGAAAAATCATTGATACATTTCGGTGATATTCAGTTGTAAATTTAACTGGATTACCTTCAAAGATGATTTCTCCATCATCGATTTTTTCTAAGCCACATATACATCTAACTAGTGTTGATTTTCCTGCTCCTGATAAACCAAGAATTCCAAAAATGTCTTTTTTCTCAATTTCTAGGTTTATATTATTTAAGATAATATTATCTTGAAATTGTTTTTTTAAATTTTTAATTTCTAATAATTTTTTCATAATTCCTCCAATAAAAAAAGCCTCATCCTTCATATTAAAAGGACGAGACTTATAGTCACGTGGTACCAACCTTATTCACAAAAGTACTTACTTTTGCCTATTTCAAGCTCTATCAAGCTTTATTGCGTTAACGGGCAAACCCGGAGCTTCCTACTTAATTTCAAAAACTCAACTCAGAGGCCATGTTCATAAACTTCCATCTTGTTCTTTCTCACCACACAAGAACTCTCTGTGAAGACTTTGGAATATTACTCTTCTCTTCAATGTTTTTTAAGATATACAACTATTATACTGAATAAACTAATTATTTTCAACTAGTTTGATTTAATTATTTATTTTCTTCTTTTTTCTCTTTGTTTGTTACCTTATTTAATATGACGATAACAACATAAAGAATAGCCATTGCGATAAAGATTGAAAGTAGTCCTTTCCAACTTACATCTAAGGCTTTTAACATACGTTCACTTAGTTCACTTAATATAAGCATATTATCCTCCTATGCAAGTAAAATACTTAAAACCGCTCCACCAGCTAAGGCAGATGCTATTTGACCAGCAACGTTCGCACTTGCGGCATGCATTAGTAAATGGTTTGTTGGGTCTTCCGCAATTCCCATTTTTTGTACTACTCTAGATGCCATTGGAAAAGCAGATATTCCTGCGGCTCCAACCATTGGGTTCATTTTCTTTTTTGTAAAAAGATTTAAGAACTTAACAAATAGTACTCCACCTACTGTATCAAATACAAAGGCAAATAGACCAAGAGCAATAACGATTAATGTTTCTACACGGACAAATTTTGTATATAACATTGAGAATGAAATACTTATACCTAAAAGTAAGGTAATTAAGTTAGTAAGAACATTACTTGCGGTATGAGATAAAGAGTCTAATACTCCACATTCTCTAATTAAATTACCAAACATTAGAAAGCCAACTAAAGCAAGTGAAGCAGGTGCAACAAATCCTGCAATAATTGTTACAATTATTGGAAACATAATCTTAGTTGTTTTAGAAACACTAGCTGGATTATATTCCATTTTTATTTTTCTTTCTTTTTTAGTTGTAACTGCTTTTACAGTAATTGGTTGAATAATTGGAACAAGTGCCATATAACAATATGCGGCTACTGTTATTGCGGCTAAATAATTACTTCCAAGTTTATTCGCAACAAATATTGATGTTGGACCATCGGCAGCTCCAATTATACCAATGCTTACCGCGTCATTAATTTCAAATCCAAATAGTGATGCAAGAATGATTGTTACAAAAATACCAAATTGAGCAGCTGCACCAACAAATATTAATTTAGGGTTAGCAAGTAAAGGACCAAAGTCAATCATTGCTCCAATACCAATAAATAAAAGTAATGGTAATAATTCTGGTGCGGCGATTCCCGCATTATATAATGTTTCAATTACTCCAGGTTCACCATCGACATTAATTACTCCTGTTAATGGTATATTAACAAGAATAGCTCCAAATCCAAGTGGTAATAACACTGATGGTTCAAGTTCTTTCTTGATAGCTAAAAAGATTAAAATACAACCAACAATGATCATAACTACTTGTTGCCATTTAAATGCTAAAAGGCCGTTTAGTAAAAAATCCATATTTCCTCCTTAATTGTTTTTATTCTTTTTAGGTCTTGCATATCAAGTTTATTGACTATTATATCCGGGAAAATCCGTGCTGACGAATATAATACTTAGTGCTACTCCCCTGAAAAAAGAAGATATTGGTAAAAACCTTATTTAAAATATCATAATAATTACTAAAAAGCAATTATTTTACTCTATACATATTCTTATTAAAAAAGTAAGTTTTTATGTTAAAAAAACGATTCAAAAAACTGAATCGTTTAAATAGTTAGTCCGCTATAATACTTACAACAGGGATTAGTAAAAATACAAGCCATCCTGGATGCCATAGATTTGCAAAAATGCCTAGGCACATAAATGTTACAAAGCAGATAACAACAGTTACACTAACTGCTAGAGCCTTACCTTTTTTTGTAAACATATTTAATACTATTTCACCAACTGGGATTAGTAAAAATACTGCCCATCCTGGATGCCATAGTTTAAAGCAGAACCCTAAAACTAAAAAGGCTATTAAACAAAGTACAGGAAGTAATGCTGAAAGTTTTTGAACTACTTTTCCTTTTTTTCTACCAAAATTAATATGGACTCTACTACCATTTGATTTACTAAAGTTAATTTCTACACCATTTTCTTCGTATGTTTGATTGTCGTTGTTTTCTTCACTCATGTTATTTTCCTCCTATTTTACTTCGTAATAGTTTATTGTACCTGATAAACTTCTTACTTTCTTTTCATTTATTTTTCCAGTCAAATTAAAGTCACCACTTATAGTGCTTAATTCTGCATAATCACATTCTGCATATTTTGATTCAACATCACCACTTGTAGTTTTAACTCTTAACTCACTTGCTTTGGTTGTACCTAAATCAATGTCACCACTCACTGCTTCTGTTACAACAGTTTTTACTTCTAGTTTTTCTACGTTAATATCACCAGAAACACTTTGTAAAGTTGCTGTTTCACCATAAACTGTTCCTACTTCAATATCACCGCTTACAGTTTTTAATGATAAACTATTTACTTTTAATTCATCTTCTACGTTAATATCACCAGAAATGGTAACTAAAGATAATTTTTCAAAACCTATGTTGTTTCCTACCAAAATTTCAATTTCACAATTAGTTGTATAATATGTGTTACCGGTTCTAGAAATTTCAATAAATATGTTATTTTCTGATTGATTAATTTCAGTGCATGGTTTTAATTCTTCATCCATATTAATAACGATTTTTTCACTATCTCCTCTTCTTACAGTGATATCTTCAGAGACACATCCTTTTACCACTAGATTATACATTTTGATAGTTTCATTGTTAGTTTTTCCTTTTCCTTTTATTTTTAGTTGTTCAACAACTTCAGTTGGCGTACCTAACATTTCAATTGTTTCTTCTTCACTCATTCCAGCAATACCAGCAAGATCAAATCTTTTTTGGTATTTATTCAAAACTTCTTCTTTGTTTTCAATTTCATTTTCTACTAATAATGTTTCTAATTCATTTAAGTATTCTTCTCTTGTCATATTATTCCTCCTTTAGCATTTCCTCTGCTTCATCAAATGTAATTTCTTTATTTTTCAACATTTTGTAGATTTCCTCTTTTGTTGGCTTTTCCAAGGTAAAGGTATTAATCTTATTGAATCCAAGAGCACTAATTAATTCATCAATATTCTTTTTGACCGTTGGGTATGATACATTTAAGTCTTTTTCTATTAATTTTATGTTCCCTGCATTCTTGATAAATATTAAAGCAAAATTTTGTTGAGCAGGTGTTAGATAGTTAAATTTTGAAAGTGTAAATTTACCTCTAATAACTGTATCACAATTTTTGCATGTTAATTCAGTTATTTGAAGTTTTTCTCCACAGCATGGACATTTACCAATTACGTTATTTTCTTTAGTCATTTTATCACCTCGCTAATATGATATCACTTTTTATTATGTTTGTCAATAGTTTTAATTAATTTTATTAATTTATTTATTAATTATTTTAATTTATTAATTAATTTTATTAATTATTAGCATAAGCTTTATAAAATATTTTTAAAGCAATAAGAAAAAAGCATATTAAATATGAATTTTCATATTCAATATGCTTATATTCAATTTCTTATTGATTTGATTATGGTAGGAATGAACTTTACAGTATCACTAGCGATCATTGAGATATCACCATATTCTTCTTCTGCGAGTTCTCCAGCTAAACCATTTATGTAGGCGCTACCTGCAACCGCTAATATTAGATTATCCTTATTATAGCATGATATCGATGTAACAATTCCTGATAAGACATCACCACTACCTGCTGTTGCCATACCTGGACACCCCCTATCAATAAGATAGGTAAGACTTCCATCTGAGACAATAGTTGTAGGACCTTTTAAAAGAGCTATAAGATGATATTTTTTAGAATATTCTATCACATTATTAACAAGGTTTTCATTTAGTTCATCAATTGTTTTTTTAGTTAATCTACTAAATTCCATCATATGAGGAGTAATAATTACTTTGGCGTTAGTATTTAATAGATATTTTTCATCAATTGTTGAAAGGGCATTAAGACCATCAGCATCAATTACTAGAATCCCTTGATAATTTTCAAGAAGATATTTAACAATCATTTTTGTATCTTCATTGTTAGTTATTCCCATTCCAATACCAATTGCTTTATTTTTTGTTATTATGGCATCAAGTTGTTCTTTATTAAATTTTATATGACCATCTTTTTCATCAAGAGGAAAAATCGTACTTTCTAAAATACCAGGTACAATATACTCAACAAGTGTTTTAGGTATTCCTAAAGTTACAACTCCACTGCCCGAACGCATAGCAGCTGATGCCATTGATGATAGGCGGATAGCTCCACTATAGTTTGTAGATCCTCCAATTAAAGCAATGTATCCATAAGTCGATTTATTAGAAAAATTCTTTCTTTTTGGAAATAATGATTTTAGATCATTAGACTCTATCAAGTAGTAGGGTGAATCCTTTATTTCAATACCAATATCAACGTTTGTTTTGTTTTTCATAGCATCTTTGGCTTTATTTAGAAAATGACCTGTTTTATAGTACCCTATAGATATGGTAATATCTGACTGAACATATATATCACCTAAACCAGTATCACCATTTAAACCACTATTGATATCCACTGATACTACATACTTGTTACTTTCATTAATTTTAGTAATTATGTTTTGAATATCTTTAGATACTGATCCTTTAAACCCAGTTCCAAATATGCAGTCAACGATTATGTCATATTCATTAAATGAGGTATTATCATTTATTAATTTTGTGAGTATATTTTGATTTTGACATTTATCAAAGTAATATTTACCATCTATAGAAAATTTTTCTTCAATTAAAAGAATCGTAGTATCAATCTTTTTTTCTTTTAAAAGTAAAGCTAAAACATATCCATCACCAGCATTATTACCGAATCCACATACAATTGCGATTTTGCCATGCCAATTTATACTATTATAAACACCAAGACCAGCTTTATACATTAATTCTTTACTAGAAATTTTGGTTTCAATGGTGTAGGCATCACTTTTTCTCATGTTTTCATTTGATAAGACTTTAATCATTATTTTCTCCTATGGTTAATTATTAATTACTACAATATCCTTAAGTTTATTATACCATATTTATTATTTTTTTTCATTTTTAAAGTTTTCTATTTGTTAATTTAAAAAGATAAACCAAAATATTAGTTTATCTTTTTATAATTGTAATGTTAGTTTTATTTGTATTCCCATGCATACATATTAAAATTAAAACGTTTGTTAGTTTCATTTGGCTTAATTAGATTTTTTTCTTCAAATGCTTTGATCACATTTCCTCTAACATTTTCACAAAAATTAGATGAGATCATATATTCAATGTCAGCCTCTAAGTATGTCGGCAAAATCTTTTTAAGGGTTTCTCTTAATTTAACTTTTATTTCATTTTTGATTTCTCTAACTTTTGTTAACCCTGTATGATATCGAAAATATGAATTCAACATTTCCATTTGTACTGATGTAAGAAAAACAAAATTAAATTTGATTGTATCATTATCAAGATATAAATAGTCGTTTTTTATCATAAAGTCTACTTTATATTTGTTTTCATTATTTATTTCTGAATATTTTTTGTTTAAGTTTTTAATAGTATATTCTAAATACTCTATTCTAAAGTTATCATACTCACTACAAGAATTGATGCATTTTTTGTAAGCAATTGTGTCAAAGATTTTATCTTCACTTGTCATATATCCACCTGGAAAGCATATTCCAACAAATCCAAATTGTTTATTTCCAAACCAGTTTTCAGAGTAACCATAACTATTTGTTTCATAGTTTTCTACCATATAGAAATTCCATCTACCACCACTATCTTTGTGTCTAAATAATGCTTTTTCATTTATTTCGTTTTTATCAACAGGATAATTCTCAACAATCATATTAATGTAAAACATAAATACCCACATTAATTCATTATCCGTAAAGTGATCGTTATTAATTATTTGTTTAAACATTGGAAATTCTTTTTCAGCAAACGCAGCTAATTCTTCTCCGTAAGTTTTACTTTGATCTTTTGTCGCTTGTGTTAGTTGCATATCTTCTTCTTTGGTTAGGATAGGAAAATTTGTAAGATATCTATTACCTTGTTTTTTTAATAGGGTTCCGGCTTCAAGTTCATCCACTATTTCTTTAATATAAGGTATTGATATTCCAAGTTCTAATGAGTAATCCTCTAATGTACATGGATTATCATATGAATGGAATAAAATATTTTTATTAATTAATGATTTTGTAAATTGATGAGGATTAATAGCTCCTCCTCCTGACATACAAGTAGAAAAGTTTTTCGGTACAAAGGCTTTTTTTCCATTTAATCGTTCCATTTTTAAATACTCCTTAAGTTTATTTCTTATATCGAACAATCTTCTTTCGACAGTTCCAAGAGGTAAGTTCATTTTGTTTGCGATAGAATTAAGACTTTCATCTTCAATGTAATATGAATAAAGAATTTCTGAATAATCACTTGAAAGTAGTTTTATAGCGCTATTAATTTTCTCTAATTTTTCTTTTTCGATTAGTGTATCTAAGATATCGATATTTTCATCGTTTAAAGATACGGTATCTGTTACGATTACTTTATTGTTTTTTATTTTTTTGATATATTTACTATAATGATTTTTGCAGATTCTCCAAACATAATAATCAAAGTTTTTAATTTCAGTCCCCTTATTAATATTGATAATTATATCTAGGATAATATCTTGTGATAGATCTTCAGCATCATTTTTATTATTGCATCTTTTAATACAATAAAAGAAAATATTATCGGTTAGTTCCATTAATTTTTCTATTTGCTTTTCTCTATTATTCATATTTTTACCTCTTACACTTATATAGTGTCATATATATTTAAAATGGTTCGTTTTTTATATTATATAACATTTTATATTTTACGTCTATCTTATAATCCTAAATTTATTAATTAGTTAAAAAGAAAAACTTAGTAGAAAAGATTTATCTACTAAGTTATTTAATTTTAGTATGAAGTTAACGCACCATCAAGGGCAATTGCTTGACCACTAATGTAACTTGATTTTTCACTAGCTAAGAATAAAACTAATGCGGCTACATCACTAACGTATCCACTAGGGATTTTAAATGCTGTAGCAAGCATTGCGTTAGCAAGTCCACGTTTTGATGCATTTGCGAAAGCTTGAGGTTCTGTCATTTCTGTATGAATACCACCATGGCAAACACAATTACATCTAATACCATTTTCACGATAGATAAAACCAGTATTCTTAGTTAATCCAATTACAGCATGTTTTGCCATTGTATATGCTGTACCAGCTTTACCGCCACAAATACCTGCGATTGATGCTATATTAATAATATTACCTTTAATGTTATGATTGATAAATTCATTTACTGCTTTTCTTGTTGAATAGAATGGAGCCATCATATCAACTGCCATTACTTTATTAAAGCATTCATCAGTAACTTCTGCTACAGGAGCAAAATTATCTAATACACCCGCATTATTAATTAAAATATCAAGAGTACCAAATGTTTTGAAAGTGTAGTCGATCATTTCATTATTAGTTTCTTCTTGTGCTAAATCACCAACATATGGAACGATTTTTCCTGCATAGTTTTCATCTTTAGCAATCTTACTGATTTCTTCTAGTCTTTCTGCTCTTCTTGCTACAGCTACTACTGTTGCTCCCTCTTTAGCAAATTGTAGTGATAATTTTCTACCCATTCCACTACTTGCACCTGTTACAATTATAATTTTACCTTTAAATTCCATTATTATACCTCCTTTGGAATATTTAACTTTGTGTTAGTTATTATACTTAATATAATCGATATTTTTATATCGATATAATTATGCTATATTGTTTTGCTTTTCCAATTAATTTGATTATTTAATTTATGTAATTATTACATTATACTTTTTAATTTAAAAATCATAATTTAGATAATTATATTTTTTAATAACATAAGAAAAAA